>OJAW01000660.1_pt1 | contig 23253 bp, 30 predicted proteins | sample 1589151 | NCBI WGS metagenome assembly OJAW01 (sample SAMN03283290) | human gut metagenome | biome: human-associated habitat; material: feces | host: Homo sapiens | place: Peru | collected 2012
TTTTTTTATCCACCCCCAGTTGAACTGGGGGTTTATTTGTACTTAAAAGTCCAAACAAAAATATCCCCGAATCACTGCGATTCGGGGAATTTTCATATCAATCCGTTATATTAACCGTTCTCTTCGGGGAAGAATTTGTCGTGAACCGCGCTGACGGCTCTGTCAGCGTCCTTTTTATCGATAAGAACGGAAATTTTAATTTCCGAGGTCGAAATCATCTGGATATTGATATTCTGCTCATAAAGAGCCTCGAACATCATGGCAGCCGCGCCGGGGTGAGTCTCCATGCCGGCACCGACAACGGAAACCTTTGCTATATTGGTCTCGCAGAGAATCTTTTTATCTTCAAGCTCGGGAATAGCGGTTTTGAGTATATCCACAGCCTCGTCTCCGTTATCGCCCGCGACGGTAAAGGAAATATCCTTTGAACCCTCTCTCCCGATGGACTGGAGAATAATATCAACATTTATATTCTTCGAGGCAAGCTTTGCGAAAATTTTGAACGCGATACCGGGGATATCGGGCAAATCGATTATAGAAATTCTCGCAACGTTTGTGTCCTTTGTAACGCCTCTGACTAACATTTTTTCCATTTTTGCAGACTCCTTAACAACAGTTCCGGTCCCTCTCTTCAGACTGGAGAGAACCTCAATCTCTACGTTATATTTTTTGCCCATTTCAACCGAGCGGTTATTCAGCACCTGCGCTCCGAGCGTTGCAAGCTCGAGCATTTCGTCGTATGTGATTTCGTCGAGCTTTTTCGCGCCGGGAACCTTTCTCGGGTCGGCGGTGAAAACGCCCTCAACATCGGTGAATATCTGACATCTGTCGGCGTGAAGCACGGCAGCGAGAGCGACTGCGCTCGTATCCGAACCGCCCCTGCCGAGCGTGGTTATGTCGTCGTATTTGTTAAGCCCCTGAAATCCGGCAACAACGACAATTTGATGCTTGTCGATAGCGTTCTTAACGCGTTCGGCTTTTACTTTTTTTATTCTCGCCGTCGAATATGCGCTGTTCGTAATGAAGCCCGCCTGCCAGCCGAGCATCGAAACGACGGGACAGCCTATTTTTTCGATAGCCATTGCGAGCAGTGAAATAGAAATCTGCTCGCCCGCAGAGAGAAGCATATCCATCTCTCTCTTTGAAGCGTTGGGGTTAATCTCTTTCGCCTTGTCAATAAGGTCGTCGGTCGTATCGCCCTGCGCCGAAACAACGACAATTACGTCATTGCCCGCCTTGTAAGTATCGGTGACGATCGAGGCGACATTATTGACCCTCTCGGCGTCTGCAACGGAGCTTCCGCCGAATTTCTGTACTATAAGAGCCATAATTTCCTCCGGTAAATATATTATAATTTATAATTAATAATCCGTAATTCTGATAACCGATTTAACATCCAAACCGCTTATCGACTTCAACGCCTCGTCAAGCCTTGCCCGCTCGACGGGATTCGTTATAACGGCAAGCTCGTTTTCGTCCGCACCCTGACGCGAAAGAACGCTTAATGCGCCGATTTTATCATTAAGAGCAGAAACGGTCTTTTCCCTGTCGGCGGTCAACGCTCTGATGTAAACAGGCTCGGTAACCTTGCCGGGATCCTCTACGCACGAAGCGTCTCCGTCCTGCTTCCAGCCGAAAGCCTTAGGTCTTTGCGTATGCTTTGCGCAGTCTATAACGTCCGCAACAACCGCGCTCGCAGTCGGGAGCTTGCCCGCGCCCTTGCCGTAGAAAATAACGTCGCCCGTCGCGTTTCCTCTTACGAGAATAGCGTTGAAAACGTCCTCTACGCTGCCCAGCTGTGAGTGTTCGCGCACAAATGCGGGACCTACGCAAGCCGAAATTTTACCGTCGGGCATTCTTTTTGCATTGGCGATAAGCTTTATAACATATCCTCTGCTTTTTGCATATGCAACGTCCGCGAGTGAAATTTTCGTTATGCCCTCGCACGAAACAAACTCGGGATAAATATGTCTGCCGTACGCAAGGGAAGCGAGAATACAAATCTTTCTGCACGCGTCGTGACCCTCGACGTCGGCTGTCGGGTCCTTTTCGGCATAGCCCAGCTCCTGCGCGGTTTTCAGCGCAGAATCAAACGACTCGCCCTCATTAATCATTTTAGTCAGAATGAAATTGGTTGTTCCGTTTAATATTCCCGCAATTTCGTCTATTTCGTTTGCGGCAAGGCACTGACTTAACGGTCTGATAATCGGAATACCTCCGCCCACGCTCGCCTCAAACAGGAAATTCGCATTATTTTTTCTCGCGGTTTCGAGCAGTTCAAAGCCCTTCTGCGCAACAAGCTCCTTATTGGAAGTTACGACGCTCTTTCCTTTTTCAAGACATTTTTTTACGAATTCGTAAGCGGGCTTGAGTCCGCCCATTGTTTCGACGACGATTTTTACGTCGTCGTCATTGAGAATTACGTTAAAATCCTTTACTAATTTATCCTTGTAAATACTGTCGGGAAAATCTCTGATATCAAGAATATATTTTACCTCCAGAGAATTCTGTCCGCTTCTTTCGACAATGCTGTCGCGGTTCTTGTCCATAAGCTCAACAACGCCGGAACCGACCGTACCGAAGCCCATTACAGCAACCTGCATTTTTCCAACTCCTCTTTCATTTCATTTTGACTTTATTATTTTAACAATTTCCTTAAAATTATCTGCGATAGTATACGCCGCGCCCGAACCTACCGAATTAGTCTCGGGATAGTGTCTCCTGCCGAATTTATCGACCGGCTGATCAATAAACGGATTAGACTCCGAGAGATAATAATCGTTCAGTGCAAGAACATAGCCTATCTCGTCGTTCGCAAGTCCGAATACGAGCAGATTTTTGTCCCCGATTATATCGCAGAGCGGTTCGGGATTCATATCGGGGGACGCGTCAATCGACGACTCCTCTTTACTTAAATATCCGCCCAAAAGAAGCTCCGGGAACAGCTCGCACGGGAGCAGGAGCATATTTATTCCTCCGAACGAAATATATGTCATCTCCGTTTTAAGCGAAATGTTCAAATCGCCCGAGCCCGTATATTCAATCTCCGCAGGAATAATTCCCGTTCTTCCCGCGGCATAGAACACGGGATTCTCAACGTCTACATAGAATTCGCGTTTTAATATATTAATGCTTGCTTTAAGCTCTCTCTCGTCCTTAACCAAGCAGACGTATTCGCCGAGTCTCTGTGCCGTTTTAAGCATTGAAATAACGTTATTATCGTCAAGGGGCCATGTTCGTATTCCGCCTATCGCGCCGGAGAAATACATAAAATCTCCGCCGAGATGTTCGTCGACGTATTTTGCGGTATATGCGGGAAAATCCGCGCTGACCATTGAGTTCCTGCCCTCAAGAGCCTCGGGGTGGGAAGCAAAATTAACTATGTACACGTCACGGCTTCCGTCGTCGGGAACAAAATGAAATCTCGTAACAACGTCGGAGAATACGTGAGGCGGTCTGTCCGCTCTCTGAAATCCCTCGTCGGTTTTTACGCTTCCGACAAATATACGTCCGTCTTTTCTCGAATAATAAGCGTCCTCGACGGCGTATCTTACTGCATTTTTAACGATTTCGATATATTTTTTGTCTCTGCCCGAACGCGGAAGCGGTCCCCACATTCCCATGGTATCAATGCCCGCATGCGTGTGAGTCGCGCAGATATTAATGCTTCTGCATCCTATGTTATTAAGGAAAACGGACATGCTGTTCTTTATATCCTTAACATCGGACGAAAACAGTCCCACACAGTCAATGGCAACGAAAACAACGCCTCCGCGCCCCGTGTTGTCGTCGACCCAAAACGCCTTTGCTCTCGGAATATCGAGAACGCCGACGGCAGGATTGTTTATTCTGTAGCCTGCTATATAGTATTTTTTTCTACCGGGTATTTTTTCCTCGGGTATCATTTCTGCAAAACCGAAGCCCGCCGTGAAACGCTCCGAAACACCTTCGGCATAATCGTATTTATGCTCGTATATACGTTCGGGCGGATTTTTCTCCGCCTTTCTTTTCGCACCCTTTCGAACCGCGGACTTTATGCAGTCCACAGCCTTTGGAAATATATCCATTTAAATTATCCTCCGAGATATTTCAGTATTGCGAGTCCGGCGGCGTATCTCAACAGCAGTCTCGCGTCGGCGGCGGTAACCTTGCCGTCCGAATTTATGTCGCTGCTCAATATCTGAACGTCGCTGAAGGTTTCAAGTCTCGCGCAGTATCTTAATACAAGTCTTGCGTCCGCGGCATTTATCTTGCCGTTATTATCGACGTCGCCCAAATGGAAGCCGTTGTCATTATAAATATAATATACGCCCGCATTCGTCGACACGAACGAAACCTCGCCGCTGCCCTGTTTCGAAACGCACTCTCGCGCGTTGCCCGAGTCGGGCATATAGTACACCGCGCATTTCGGCGACATAAACGAATCGGGAATCGGAACGCTCCACACGGCAAGCCCGTCGTACTCCCACTTTTCGCCCGCATCGGTCAATTCGACCGCAAAAACGTCAAACTGATCGAGAGAAGAAAATCTTATTTTTATTTTATCATATATATCGCCCGAAATTATACGGTAAGACGAAACGGAAAGATTTTCGGGCAGTTTTGTTTTATCCTTAAACGTGACGGTAACGCCGGACGCTCTGTCCCTGAGCGTAAGAGCCGTACTCGAATTGAGTATATCGGAGGCGAGGAAATTAAACTCCTCGTCAGAGTTATAATAATCCGATACGCTCTCCTGCGCGAAAACGCAGAAAACGTTTACGCACAGCAGAATTATTACCGACATAACCGCCGCCGTTTTTTTCAGTATTTTATTTTTGAACATTTAAGCTCAACGCCTTTTTTCGGCGGGATCAGTCGTCGTAGCCGTTGGGGTTGTTCTTCTGCCAACGCCACGTATCCTCGCACATTTTGTAAATATCGCGCTCGGCTTTCCATCCGAGTACGTTTAAAGCCTTTGAAGCGTCCGCATAGCAGTAAGCGATATCGCCGGGACGCGGGTCAACGATTTCATACGGAATCTTAACGCCCGTCGCTTCCTCGAAAGCGTGTACGAGTTCGAGAACGCTTACGCCCTTGCCCGTACCGAGGTTGAATACCTCAACGCCCGTCTGTTTAAAGAGAACGGGGACGGCTTTAAGATGTCCTATTGCAAGATCGACTACGTGAATATAGTCTCTGACTCCGGTTCCGTCGGGCGTGGGATAGTTGTTTCCGAATACACTCAGATGGTCTCTCTTGCCTATCGCGACCTGCGAAATGTAGGGCATGAGGTTATTGGGAATACCGTTGGGCGCCTCGCCTATCTTACCGCTCTCGTGCGCGCCGATGGGGTTAAAGTATCTTAAAAGAACCACGCTCCACTCGTTGTCCGAGGTATAGAGATCCTTTAATACAGTCTCGATGTAAAGCTTCGTCGTGCCGTAGGGATTTGTCGTACCGCCGACCTTCATATCCTCTTTAAACGGACACTTGTTTTCACTGCCGTAAACGGTTGCCGACGAGCTGAATACTATCTTTTTGCATCCGTGGTCTCTCATACACTCGAGAAGAGTTACGGTACCGCCTATGTTATTTTCATAATATTCAAGAGGCTTTCTGCAGCTCTCGCCGACGGCTTTAAGACCCGCAAAATGAATGACCGCCTCGATATTCTCTTTTTCGAATATTTTATCAAGCCCCGCTCTGTCTCTTATGTCGCAGTTATAAAACGGGAACTTTTTGCCCGTTATCTCCGATACTCTGTCAAGAGACTTGGGACTGCTGTTTGAATAGTTGTCGAGTACGACGATATCGTACCCCGCGTTAAGGAATTCAACGCATGTGTGCGAGCCTATGAAGCCGGCTCCGCCTGTGATAAGAATTGACATTTTATATCATCTTCCTTTAATAAAATTGACCGTTATAAATTATGTTGAAGCACGGAGATTTGATGGAGTAGTCCATTATTTTGTCCCTGAACACCATACCCGCGCCCGATTCGATTACTCTGTCGCCGACCTGCATTGAATAAACATAGCCCGTCGTCTCGTTCACCGCGTCGTCGTGCGCCAAAATTCTGAGCCACTGCGACGGATCGTCCGAAAGTCTTATGGAACCGTCGTATGCAGTTATGTAATTTCGCATCTGCTCCGCCGATACGGTTTTGACTCCGACGTAGGACGAGTAATTGCAGTCCCAGTATGACGGAACATTCGCTATATACGGCTGCCCCGAGGTTCCCCATACCGCCTGCGTCGTGGCGGTTATGCCCGCGGACATCGCACCGTAATAAGCGTATATCGGTTCGTTATTATACATGATAAACTGACCGACGACTGATTTTACAGCGTTTATAACATCGTCCGTACATCGTGAGAACGACGAAACGTACGTACATCCCTGCACCTTGTAGCCCGAGTATTTCATATTGGTATACGCCGCGACAGCCTGTGCTTTCAGAGCGTTCGCGTCGAGAGAATCTCCTCTGCGGGTAAGTCCCGCAATCTCCTGCTGAACGATTCTCGACAGCATTTCGACAGTATCGACCTGCGTTCCTTTGAGTGAAACGGTGGCTCTCGGCTGTTCGTACGCTATCTGAACGTTGTAATAGTAATGCTGTAATATCTGAATATAGTTAAATCCGTCTCTCGCCATACCGACCGCGCCGTACTGGCTCATTCCGAGACAGTGACCGTAACCGTACGTTACAATTATGAACGTGTCTCTGATATTAAGCAGAGAGCTTAAATCGGGATAGAGATAGATTTTTTGATTATCTACGTATTTTGCTCCGGTTTCGCCGACGGACGCGTCGGTAACGAGCTGAACCTGATCGGACGCCGCCCCGTTTTTGACCGAATCTGCGGGGACAGTCTCGCGCGTCACGGTAATTCCGAACGATTCGAGAGAATCCGGGTCGCTTAACGATATCAATCCGAGCGAAGCGTATTTTGCATACATCGCGTCGCGGGGAGTTATCTTTCCGTCGTCGTTTACGTCGGCTGACATTTTAACAACGAGCGATTCGGGCTTTTCGAGTCTCGCCGAATATTTCAGTATCAGCGAAACGTCGTCATCCGTCACTATCATATCCGAATCGGGATCCCCTCTTAAACAGAAGATATCCTCCTGCAGATTCATCGTCACCGCGCAGAAGCTGATAAGCGCGGTAATAAAGAAAACCGCAAATCTGTTTTTAAATCTGAACATAAGAAATCACAGTCCGAAGAAAAACGTTCCGCTTTGAGCAAGCTTAACGGCGTAATACGTAAGACCGCACGCCGCCGCGACGAGCAGAGCGTAAAGATACGGCTTCCACCCTTTGATTACCGAACGAAGCTCGGGATCCTCCTCGTCGCCCGCGTACTGTGTATCGGGGTACGCGCGTCTTGAATCCGAAGTCGAGATCATCTGCGACATCATTATCAGAAACTCCGACATAACCGTATGTATAAAGTCGTCGTAGGTTTCATCGGGAAGCGAGGAAACGCATTTGACGGCAGATTCCGTCTCATTCACAACGGCGATATACACCCTGTAATCCCCGCTGACGCTGTCGTTGTCCTCGACAAGGGCGGCACCGAACGGGTATTCGAGAAATTCCGCCGCGCCCTCGGCTTTCATTCGGGTATAATCCGAAAAATCCTGAATGTCGTTCTCGTGAACGTAAGGCACCGCGTCGGTATATCTTTGGATAATGCCGTCGCATATCATGTGCTTCTTCACGTATTTTAAAACGTTGGTATTCGTTATCGCAATTTTAACATCGCTGTCGGCTGCCGCATTTTTAAACACGACGCCCGCATAATCGGTCTCGAAATCCGAAAAGCTTGTGCATTTGCAGTGATAGAACTGTTCAAGATACGGAAATACGTGTATCTTCATAACAAGGAACGTTCTGTCACGGCTTATCGGCATGAAGAAAATGCTCTGTTTTTTCGACCTTATTACAAACGACGAGAACATCCCGTCGCTCAGCGGCAGAGCGAGCGCGCCGACAGGCATAAGAGAATGAACGTCGAGCAGATCCGCGTCAGGCTGTGAGGACAGCTTAATGCGAATGTCCGCATTATTCTCGACTTTGAAATGAAACGCCTGGCATATATCGCGCTTCGTCTCGTGATACTTGTCAAGAGATGTGAGAATAAACAGCACGTCGCATTTTTTCAAAGCGGAAGCTATCGCGGGCAATCCCTCTTTTACGCTTTTATAAGACTGCGGGATAGCGATGTTCTCACCCGAAACGGTCATCAGAGAATTGAGAAGAACCGAGGTAATATCGGGGTAATTTTCAAGTCCCGTGTCCGAAAAAGAAACGATATCTATTTTCATTGTTAGTCTTTCTCCTTGTTTAAAACAGAGCGGTTATCAGCCCGTCTGATGCCATCTGTACGCATCCTTGTACGGATTGGACTGATTCTTCGCGTCATACCACGCCTGCGGATATCTCGCATTCTCGTTTACGGTCGCCTTTGAAACGTCTACGTCCGCACTCTCACCGGGACGAACCATTCTGGCGGCGACTCCGAGGTGCGCGCCGTTGAATACGTAACAGCACGTATTAAGAACGAGAAGCTTATCGTCCGCGTTAACGTCCACATCGATATTGTATATGCTTCTCTCAAGCAGTCCGTCGATAAAATCGGCTTTGTTCTGCTTGCTTCCGAAGCTCGGCGCGGTAAAATCAAAAACATAGCCGTTATCGCCCGAAGCCGAACCGTTGGTTATTATAATCGCAAATATCTTCCAATCGTAATCCTTGAACAGAGTGTTGTACTGAATCGTCGGCGACTCCTTGTAGCCGTCGAGCTTATAATATTTTTCAAGATCGGCGAACATGAGGTTGTCGTACATATTGTGACCGTGAATTACCGTCGTATCACCGAGATTGAACGGATCACACTCCGCGCTCATGAACGGCGTGCCGTACTTGCTGTCCTTTTTCTGGAACGAATGTTTAAGGTAATACTGATAGTCGGCGGTATCGTCCTTGCACTGAACTATCGGTATATCGATAGCCGTTCCCGGAATTTTCAGCTTGCCGACCATGTCCCGGTTGACCGCGTACGCCCTCGCGTATTTTATATTCATTCCGTCGGGGAAATCCACGTCGGGGAACTCCGCCTTTATCTTCGCCCACTCGGCGGCGAGATCGGCGTCGGGGTCGGTCGTAACCTCCGTACCGAGCTTTTTAAGCTCGTCTTTTTCGTTGAAATGCTGTAAGTAATAATTTCCGAACCATACCGCGCAGACGAGAATCGTAACGGCGGAAACGATAAGAATTATTTTTCTGACTATCTCGCCCGCGGAATCGCCCTTCTGCGGAATAACGCTTCTGACAAAACGCTTGAACGCGCTCTTTGAATCCTTCTTTCCGAGAGCCTTGTTGCGCTCTTTTTCATAAAGGAGCATGTCGTCCTCTGTAAACGCGTTGCTTGCCGACGGGTCAAGAGATTCGATTTTAACGTCGAAAAATTCGTCGTCGCTTTCGTCCGGAGTATTTTCGTTCTTCGGTTCGGCTTTGTCCTCATTCGGTTTTTCGTCCGAATTGTTTACAGCTTCCGATTCTTTTACAGCTTCGTCGTTTTCGGTCTTTTTATCATCCGAAATATCTTTCAAAATATCAGCGAATTCCTCGCTGTCCGAACCGGCGGCAGTTACCGGCACAAAGTCGTCCTTGTTTTCTTCGTCTTTAATTTCCGTCCGCTTTTTCGAAACGGGAACGGCTTTTGAATATGTATTATCCTCCGCTTTAACTTCCGGCTTTCCGTCCTTGCTGTCCGTCGGCTCGGCGGAGAAAATCACACGGCTGCCCGCGCTCTTTTTCTTTCCCACGGGGATTCCCGCGGCAGGACGGCTTTCGGTTTTCGGAGAATATTCGTTTTTGTTTACGGCGATGTCGCGTTTTTTCAAGGTAACGGGCTTCGGTTCGTTGTTAAAACCGCCGTCCTCTGCATAAACGACTCTCGGCGAGTGTGAGCGTCCGCCGTTTTTCGGCATTGTCTTTTCGAATTCGTTTACTATATCGTCTATATCGCCCGTATCGTCCGAATCCGCCAAAGCTCCCGTTTTTGCCGACTTGTTATCCGCATTCGGCTTCTTCTCGATGGAAAGTTCTCTGAACAGCGATTCGACTCCCGACAAATCTATGTCGGACGACACCGAATATTTATCCGTAAGAGCCCCGAGGTCGAATCCGTCGGATCCGCCGTTTACCTCAGGCTCTCTGTCATCTTTTGTATGAGGCATTTTATTCACCTGTCTCTCCTAAATCAATATGCCTCCCACTTGGAAGCATTCTTATACGGATTCGTTCCTCCGAATACGTCGTAGTAAAGCTGAGGCATACGGGGATTTTCATTCTTTGTCGCCTTTGAGGTATCGACCTCCGCGCTCTCTCCGTCGCGTACGAGTCTTGCGACTACGGCGCATCTTGCGTCCTGCAAGGCTCCGTTTCTGTCAAAGTAGTACGTGCATGTCGAAAGAGTCAGAAGCTTATCCGTACCCTGAACGTCAACGCCGGTTTTGATGAAGCTCCTCTGCTCTACCTCGTCGACGAAATCAAGCAGGCACTGATCGGACATGTTGGGTTCTACGTAATAGAACAGATATCCGTTGTCTCCCTCACTGCTTCCGTTGGTTACGAAACAGCCTATGACCTTGAATTTATAATCCTTGTACCTCGTCGAGAAATTTATAACGGGATTTGCCTTATAGAAATCGAGATCCATGTATTTGTGAAGATCGTCGAACAGAAGTCCGTCGCCGTAGTTATGAGCGTGAATGACTGTATTTCTGCTGCCGAGATCGTCCTTGCAGTATGCGTCGACAAACGCCACTCCCCTGCGGTAATACAGTCCGTAGTTATCGTGTCTGAAATACGTGTCGTTCGTATCGCCCTGATACGTCGGCATGTCGATACTTGTATTAGGAATATTTATCCAGCCGTAAAAGTCGTTGTTCTGCGCGTAGAGCTGTTTGAATTTATCCATAATTCCCTCGGGATAATCCGCGGATTTTGTCTTGACGGTATCGCCGAACGCACTCGTAAACCGATAGCTTACTATCCGCGACTGATTCTGCTTTTCGATATTGATTTCGTTTGAACGTCTCGCCACAAACAGATGAACGACGGAGAGAATGAGCATTACCGCGCTTATACACATGAGAATCGCAAACACAAGCGTGTTTTTCTGCTTCTCCATCTGCGACTTATGGTCGTTCATTATCTTTTCCGCTCTGTCCGAATTTTTCTTAAACGCAGGGTCGGCGGCAATTTCGTCCGAGCTTATCTTTTTTGATGAATTCGGGTCGAGATAAACCATCTCGGGCAGACCTGCGGCCTTGTCGGAAATATTCCTCGATTCGTCAGTCTCTTTTTTTTCGGCGTTTTCCGAATCCGAAGCAGAGGACGTATCGGCGTTAGTCAAATTTTCTTCGCCCTGTTCGGCTTTAATGTTTTCTTCATTTTCTTTCATTTTGATTCACTTCCGAGAATTGATAGTATCATATCGAAAACCGCCTCGGCGGCGGAAAGTCTGTTATTTTCCCTTACGTTTTCGTCAAATGAATTCGTAAGCTTTTTTGTAACGGTTTTATTTTTAAAAATAACGCATATCCATATAAGTCCGACCGGCAGTCCCGATGAATCGGATCCGGGACCCGCTATTCCGCTGACGGAAACCGCAATATCCGCGCCCGAGAGTCTTTTTACGCCCTGCGCCATTTCGATAACGGTCTGCTCGCTGACCGCCGTATATTTTTCGAGCGTGTCGTTTTTTACGCCGAGAATTTCATGTTTGATTCTGTTCGAATACGAAACGACCCCGCACTCGAAAACGGCGGACGAACCGCTCACGTCCGTAATCATTTTTGCAAGGAGTCCGCCCGTACACGATTCGGCAAAAGATACCGTCATCGACTTCTTTTTTAATTCTTCGACGGTTTTTTCCGCTTTCGTCACGACATTCGCCTCTTTTAAATAATATCTATAATTATTTATAAGTATAACAGACCTACACGTTTATTACAAGTAGAAAAATAAAATATATATTGATTATTTTTGTTCAAAACTGTATAATATATTTTGGAAGCGTAACATTTAAGGAGAAAGAGTCAATGGACAAAAACAAAGTAAAACTCACCGTCGGCGGAGTAAACTATATCGTAATTACTGACAACGAACCCCAATACGCCGAATTTTTAGCTTCGGAAATAGACGCGCGTCTGGGCGAGATCACTGCCCGTTCGCGTTTCATAACGGACGCACAGGCTACCGTTCTTTTAAGTCTCGAATACGCCGATTCGTACCATAAGACGAAAAAGGAATGCGAGGACTTAAAGGAGCGTTTAAAGGAAAGCCTTGAGGACGCGGCAAAGGCGAAAACGCAGAGAGACGCGCTCAAACGCGAAAATCTCAAATTGAAAAAAAGCAAAAAATTACCCGATGAACAGGAGAAAGCAGAATAAAATGCCGATTCTTAAAATTAAAAAGTTAAACGAAAACGCCCGTATTCCGTCGAGAGCGACCGAGGGAAGCGCGGGTATGGATCTTTACAGCGCGGAGAGCGAAAGCATTACGATAAATCCGCACGAGTGCAAAAAAATTCACACGGGCATAGCCGTTCAGCTTGAAAGTCCCGATTACGCCGCGTTCGTCTACGCAAGAAGCGGAACGGCAATAAAGCACGGCGTGGCTCCCGCAAACTGCGTGGGTCTTATCGATTCCGACTACCGCGGAGAGATTATCTGCGGACTTGTAAACCAGTTCGACATCCCCTACACCGTCGAACCCGGCGAGAGAATAGCCCAGCTCGTAATCGCCCCCGTTATCATCCCCGAGATTGAGATCGCCGACGAGCTTGACGAGACCGACAGGGGCGCGGGCGGATTCGGCTCTACGGGAAAAAAATAATCGGAGTTTTTATACATGATTAAGATAAATCCGTCAGCATACTCCTCGGTATTCGTTTTACCGTCGTCCGTTGCGGACAAGCACATAAGACTTGCGGGGGCTGTTCAGCTGAAAGCCCTCGTTTGGATATTCCGCCACTCCGCGGAGAATCCCGATATTCAAGACGTTTCGTCCGCGCTTGGCATACCGTGCGCGGACATTTCCGACGCGCTCCAGTATTGGGTCGAGTCGGGGATAATAAGTATTGACGACTCAAATGAAATCAACACGGAAGAAACCGGCGTGAAACCGGATATTAAAAAAATCAAATCAACCGTAAAACAGCCGGAACAGATTTCGTTTTTTGATTCTCCGAAGCCCGGCGAAACCGAAAATAAAGAAACAGCAAAAATACCCGGAGTTAAGAACAGCACTTCTCCCGGCTCCCCGCAGCCGGAGCACCGCATGCCCCCCGCCGTCCGCCCGACTCACGAGCAGATAGCCGCGAGAATTACGGAAAGCCGGGAAGTCAGAGATATGTTTTTCGAAGCCGAACGCATATTCGGCAGAACATTGGGCTACGACACGCAGTCGAGTCTTTTATATCTGATGGATCACGAGGGGCTCCCGCCGGAGGTTATCGTAATGCTGTGCGAATACGCGCAGTCGATAGGCAAAAAGAGCGTCAGATACATAGAAAAAATCGGCGAGGACTGGGCGGAAAAGGAAATCGACACATTCGAAAAAGCCGCGAAACGCATAGCCTCGCTCGAGAGCGTAAACACGCTGTGGAACGAGCTTAAAATCATGATGGGTCTTGACAATCCGAAGCCCACGTCAAGACAGAGCGAATATCTGCTCAAATGGTCGGATTCTTACGGTTTTTCCGCGGAATTTATCTACTTCGCATACGAGAGAATGATGGATAAAACGGGAAAGCTCAATTTCAAATACATGGACACAATGCTCTCCGCGTGGCATAATTCGGGCTTTAAAACAAAGGACGAGGTTCTTGCCGACGACGAAAAATTCAGAGAAAAAACGGTGCAGACAAAAAAATCAGCTTCACAGTCCAAACAGCAGAGCAAAGCGTCCTACGACATTCAAAAAGCGTTCAGCACGGGAGAAATTCCGACAAAAACAAAGAAAGGCCGGTGACATAAATGCCGTTCGGAAGCAAAATTTTCGAGCTTGCCCGCGACGAGCTTTCGAGAAGAAAAAACGAGGCGGAAATAATACAGCGCGAACACCGCGACGCGTTCGCCGCCATGAGACCTCAATATCTCGAAATCGAAAAGAAGATGAAGGAATCAGCGTTCGGAGTGCTTAAAGTTATCGGAATGGGCGAAAACGCGTCGAAATATATAGATAAACTGCGCGATATCAATTTAAAAGCGCAATCGGACATAACCGCTCTTTTAAAGGATGCGGGACTGCCCGAAGATTATCTCGAAACGCCGTATACGTGCAAAAAATGCTCCGACTCCGGCTTCTGCGACGGTAAAATATGCGAGTGCCACAAACAGCTTTTAAAGCATATAGCAATGGAACAGTTAAGCAAAACCTCCCCGCTGAAGCTATCGTCGTTCGATGACTTCGATTTAAATTATTACGAAGGCAGGGACCGCGAAATAATGTCGCGGATCTTCGCCTACTGCAAAGCGTACGCCGACGACTTCGGCATGGATTCATACAGCCTTATAATGATGGGTGAAACAGGACTGGGCAAAACGCATTTGTCGCTCGCAATCGCGGGCGAAGCGATAAAAAAGGGTTATAACGTAATCTACGGCTCCGCACAGTCGTTCTTTTCGAGGATAGAAAACGAGCATTTCAACCGTTCGAAATCAAACGAAAATACTGAGGAAATAATAACCGACTGCGATCTTCTGATAATAGATGACCTCGGCGCGGAATTTTCGACCTCGTTTACCGTATCGGTATTTTACAATATAGTAAACAACCGTATGCTCACGGGCAAGCCCACGATAATCAGTACAAATCTCACGCCGACGGAGCTTGAAAACAGATATTCCCGCAGGGTAACGTCGCGGCTTATAAGCGAATATCAGGCTCTCAATTTCGTAGGCAGAGACATCCGCCAGCTGAAAAAATAAAGGATCAATAAATGTACGAATTAACAAATATAAATGTTATTAAAAAAATCATGTCCCGCCACGGCTTCTCATTTTCAAAGGGACTCGGTCAAAATTTTATAATCGATCCGGAGGTCTGTCCGAACATGGCGCAGATGTCGGGAATCACCGAAAATTCGGGCGTTATCGAGATCGGCGCGGGGGTCGGAGTTCTCACCGTCGAACTTGCGAAACGTGCGAAAAAAGTCGTTTCGGTCGAACTTGATACAAGACTTCTGCCGATACTTTCGGAGACATTATCGGATTTTGACAACATCGACGTAATCAACGCCGACATAATGAAAATCGATTTAAGAAAGCTTACAGACGACAATTTTTCCGACTGCTCGGACGTGTGCGTATGCGCGAATCTCCCCTATTACATCACCTCCCCTATTATAATGACGCTTCTCGAAAGCAAAATCGAATTCAAAGCGATAACCGTAATGGTTCAGCTCGAGGCGGGCGAAAGGCTCTGCGCCGAAGTCGGTTCGAGAAAATCCGGCGCGGTCACGGCGGCGGTAAATTACTACGCAGAAGCGAGCGAGCTTTTCAAAGTTCCGAGAGAGTGCTTTATGCCCTCGCCGAACGTCGACAGCGCGGTCATTCGTCTTGACGTAAGAAAAACAAGGGATTTTGACATCTCAGACGAAAAATTCTTTTTCAAAACCGTCCGCGGGGCGTTCTCGCAGAGGAGAAAAACGGCGGCGAACGGGCTTTCCTCCTCGCTCGGAATTGACAAAAACGAGGTTAATTCCGCGCTCGAAAACGCGGGACTTAAAACCAATGTACGAGCCGAGGCTCTGACAATGGACGAGCTGTGCAGATTAAGCAATGAATTATATAAAATCGCAAAGGAAAAATAATCATGGATTCTAAATTCATCGTCATAGAGGGGCTTGACGGAAGCGGAAAGACCACCCAATTGAATATTATAGCCGACAGGCTTGAAAAACGATTGATAAAAACTCACCGCACCGCCGAGCCTACCAAGAACACATACGGCAAGCTGTGCCGTGAATATCTCTCGGGCAAACCCGCACCGAAAACGCTCTGCGCCGCCGTTTTTACAGCCGACAGAATCGATCATAATACAGACCCCGACGACGGAATAAACGCACATTTAAACCGCGGAGAGACCGTATTGTGCGACAGATATTATTACTCCACCCTTGCCTATCAGGGAGTCGACGTCGGCATGGAATGGCTCAAAAACTTAAACCTCGGCTGCGAGGATATAAGAAAGCCAGATTTGTGTATATTCCTCGACCTCAAACCCGAAATAAGCATGCAGAGAATCAACACGGCGAGAAGCTCGGACGACATTGAAATTTACGAAAATATCCCGTATCTTACGGACATCCGCGCGCGGTTTTATGAGGTTATCAATATACTCAAAGACAGCGAAAATATCAAAATAATCGACGCGTCGAAAACGATAGACGAAGTCGCCGACGATATCGAGACCGAAATACTGAGGCTTTACGGAATTTAAACCGACAGCATACAAAAATATCCGCAGTCTGTTACTGCTGCGGATATTTTTACGCAAAAAAAGACTGCCCGAACGGCAGTCTTTAATTATTAATCCGAGTTCAAATTAATCAGATTCTGTCGGTGATACGATCCATAAGATGACCGAGACCGAGAGCGCAGAGTACCTGATAAACCCAACCAAGGAAAGCCTTGATAATCTTCATGATATCGGCAGCCTCATCAACTGTGATGTTTTTAAGGAACATTGTCAACACACCTCGCTTAAAAAAATATAAAAAGTGAATTTTTACGTAGTCGAATCTTCAAGATGCCCGATAAGCTTTTTAATCATATTAAAAAGCTCATTGAGGAAGTCAAAGAAATTCTGAATTTTTTTCATTACTTCATCTGACATTTTCCACACCTCGCTTTATAAAGCAAACATAAAAATTATGCCTTGGTAGGATCGTCCTTCTTGAGACCGAAGAGCTTAAGAATCATATTGATAATCTGTACAAGATAGTCAATCATCTGCTGAACTACTTTAATGGTATCGTCAAACATTTTGTACACCTCGATTCGTAATTGGTTAGCAAAGCATTAATTAAATGCCGAAATTACTTTTTGGGAAATAAAGTCATACCGTCGGTCTTGATTCCGAGAAGGTCAAGTACGAGCTTAATAAGCTCTACAAGATATGCTACCAACTGGTTGATACGCTCGTATGCGCTTGTATCCATTGCTGCCACCTCGCTTTAAAAAACTTTATGATACGCTTTTGCTGATAAAATTTATCAATAAAAGCGTCAGTCACTGAATTTAGCTTACTGTGCGGAGTCGGATCCGCCGCCGAAGAACTTCTTAATCAATGCAATAAGCTCCACAATAAACTGAATAATGTAGGTAAATTTCTCCATTTAGATCCCTCCGAATCCCTAATATATTTCAAGTCACTGTCATGATATCATATATTTTTTTTATGCGCAAGTGAAAGTACATTTTTTTTGCACATAATTAATACTTAGAACACAATCGTAACAAAATTATGTTTTTCATTAAAAATCGGAAGCTTCGCACTCTCCGTATTAAACGAAATTAACACGGCACAGGTATTTATTATCACATCCGAAATAATAAAGAAAAGAAAGAAAAGCAGAGCCTTACGACCCTGCCGATTCTTAAACCAAAATTACTTGGTGGGGTTCTCTTTTACCTTGCCGAAAAGCTTAAGGATAAGATCAATAATCTGCTTAAGGTAATCGATGAACTGCTGGATGTAACCAAAATCTTTGTTGAACATTCTAAAACACCTCAGATAAATTATTCAAAGTTTTACTTTGTAACCGTATTGTAACACATAATTCACCGAAAATCAATATGTATTAGTAAAAAACATAAAAATTTATATGACACTTGTTAAATATTTTGTCAAACAAGCGATTAAACTGCTTATTTTATCCAATTAAGTTTAAACATTGCAAACGCACCGAGCACGCTTGTTACAATTGTTATGAATATAAGCGTTCCGACGCCCATTGTCGGGCTGAACAGCAGAACAACGCATCCGACGACAATCGGAAGTATCGAGATTCTCCAATGTTTTTTGAGATATGATGCTCCGAGAGCTCCGAACAGAGCGGGAAGAACCTGGTCAAAAGCCGCATTGAACACAGCCGAGGAATTGAGCTTTGGAAGAACGGGAGACAGAAGAAGCACGCCCGCCGCGATAATAACAGTCGTAACGATTGACGAAACGCCGATAGCAATAGTCGAAATAACCTCGCCCTCCTCGGAATTCGCCCTGACTTTTGCATTCTCCATAGCCGTAAGAGCGCACGGCATTTTAAGATTTGTAATGTTTCCCGTTACGAATCCGAGATAAGTTCCGCCTGCTCCGAGCATCGGAGTGTAGGTAATAACCTCGACTATCGACGAAGTCCAGTAAATAAGAATTATCGATTTAAGAGCACTGAAAACCACGGATGCCGGCGGCCACGCATTGTTATATGCCGATATGGATACAGGTATCATAAGGAACACGGCAAGCGCTGTATAGCTCCATATTCTGCCCCATACATGCACTTTATCCATATATGATTTCTTGGATTTACTCATTTTCGTTTACCTCCTCAGCTCCACCATGTCCACTGTACGATATCCGCAGGCAGCGTCTTAGTAAGAAGAACCGCCATACCCATTGCGCCGAACATTGCGATAGGCATAATGAACGGCTCAAATTTGGACCAGTTGAATTTTTTTGCAAGCGTTTCGAGAACAAGGGTGAGAATAACGCTCGTAACGAGAGTTGCAATGGAGAGGAATCCCGCATTGTCGACAATCTCGCTGTTTGCAGGCGATTTACCGTTTATTTCGCGCGCGATAAATGCGGCAATGATACCGATAAAAGCGGCGGCGGAGATTATATCGCCCATACGCGAGGCTTTTTCATTCTTATGTACCGCCTTGCCGACCTTGTTAAGTATTTTCTTGCAAAGAAACGGAGCAAGGAAAATACCGAAGGCTACGCCTATTGTCATAACCCATGCAACGGCGGAGAACTGAACGGGATCGGTAATTTCGGTGGCAATGCTTCCTCCCAAAGCGTCGAGCGCCGTCTGTGCCGCGACCGTTTCGTACGCAAGATTTCCGACGACCGAAAGTCTTATCCACGGCAGCACAATACCCAAAGACGAAGCGAGAATTATAACCGTCGCAAAAATTGCGATTGCGGGAGCGATTGTAAACAGCGCACTCGACGTTACGGTCTGGGTAAGAGTTTCTTTTTTAATACCCAGTTCTTTTGCGCGCTTCCATGCCTTGACGATAAAAAATACAGACTCGGCAACAACGAATCCTATTACGACAAAGGCGAGGATATACATAAACGCGTTTTCTTTAAAGTCCATATACATCTCTCCTATCAATATATTAGTTCTATTTTACTTTGTAAACAATATTTTGTCAACATAAATCATACGCCGATGTTAAAAATCGGTTTGGTATAACATATTACTCCGCCCGAATCCGTTATGTCTATTATTCCGCACGAATTCTCCCTGACGGAGCCGGGGTTCATTATATATAATCCTTCGTCGTAATCAACGAACGGAACGTGCGTGTGCCCGTACAGCGCAATGTCCGCGCCGTACAGACGGGCAGTCGATTTAAGTTCTTCGATTCCGTACTTAACATGCTCCGTCTGACCGTGGGATATATATATTTTCTTTCCGCCGAGCAATTCCTCGGAAAAAAGAGGATACGGACAGAACGCACTGTCGCAGTTGCCCCTTACGGCCGAATAATAAACGTTCGGTCTTTTATTTTTAATCTCCTCAAAATCCCGAAGCCCGTCGCCCAGAAACAAAACGGCTTCCGCGGACGGCTCGTTGTCGACTGCATATTTCAGCGACGAAACATCGGAATGAGAGTCGGACAGCACAAGAATTCTCATACATATTTATTCCTTTCAATCAATAAAAATTAAACGAGGTGATAATCAATGATAAATAATAACGACGAAATAAAAAAAGCGGTGGAATCCGCAGTAAATTCGGGCGAAACCGAAAATTTAGCGTCAACGCTTATGAATTCAATGAATGACGAACAGAAAAACGCGCTCAATCAAATACTCAATGATCCCGCGTCGGCAAAAAAGCTTCTCGAAACACCGGAAGCCGCCGCAATAGCCGAATTTTTAAAAAACATCGGAAAGGGCTGACGATATGGACATAACCGAAATTCTCGGCTCGCTGTCAAACGAGGACATGGCTAAACTTCAGTCCGCGGCGGCGGGGCTTTTGAAAAATATGAATTCATCCTCCGGGCAGAGTGTAAACGAACCGCCGGCTGACGAAAAAACGCCGGTCGCTGCCGAAAACACCGCGTCCGCGCTTCCCGGAGTGAATTTATCGGCGCTGTCCGCACTGGGAAAGCTTATGAATTCAGACGACGACAGAATCCGTTTAATAGAGGCTCTTAAACCGCTTTTAAGCGAGGGACGGCAGAAAAGAGCCGACGAAGCCGAAAAAATGCTCCGTCTTATGAGCGCGCTCCCCGCGTTAAAGGACAGCGGACTGTTAAACGGTCTGATATGAGGCTTTTAAGTTTCTTTAACGCAGCCGAAGCGGAAAAGGGTGGATATATTCCTTTGCGGTTCGGCTATCTTTTGCTGTAAACGGGAGGCAATCATGAAAGATTACACATATCAGGAAATGATAAAAATGCAGGAGGAGGCTGTAAAACGCGTTCGGGAGATGAAAAAACGCTCCGCATTCGCCGCCGAGGACGCCCAAAATACGCTTAATTCCGGCAGATATGAAGAGGACAGACGAATTTTTACGAATTCCGACGGAGTGAAAAGAATTTCATATCCGGTAGAATACGACAAACGTCACGGCGATTTTCCGTCAGACGAAAACAGACAGGAGATAGAAACTCCTGTCAGTAGAGGACTTGCGGATTATATTCGGGACGATCCGGACGCGCTTTTGATAATGTCCGTCATCGTTCTGCTCTCCGAGGAGAAGGCGGATCCGTCGCTTTTGTCCGCGCTGGCTTATATATTGTTGTGATATATAAATTCGAACCGAATATCAGCGTTTTTTCTTCTTACTCTTTTCGGCTTTGATCTCTTCAAGCTCGACGGCGGTATCACCCTCATCGTCGACGATTATACCCTTGGCTCTGCGCTGAGTATCAAGCTCCGAAAGCATTTCGGTTTTATATTTACCCGAAATCTTATAGAAAAACATCGGTATAGCGCACAGAAGCAGGCTTATTCCGGGAACTATCGAAACGAGCGAGAACATAGCGAAATTCTGCATTTTAGTAAGCTCCGTAGCCGCAACCACGGCAGTTGATGAAAGCATCTGCGCGGGGTCGATGTCTATGAACATATACATTATGACGATTCCGCACGTTGCAAGAGCGTTGCCGAGTTTGTTTACAAAGCCCTGGCATGCACTTCCGAGCGCGTTGTCTCTGAATCCCGTGTGAAGCTCCATATAATCAAGACAGTCGCCTATCATGGCGTACGAAATGACGTTGAGAACGCCCAGAGGGATACAGGATATAAGAATAAAGGGAATGCAAATGTAAAGGTTTGCGGTGAACCAGCCGATAAGCGTGGTAAAAATGCTTGCTATGAATCCGAGGAAGCATGTAACTATAACTATCTTCTTATAGTCAAACTTTTTCATCAGAACAGGCATGAAAAGCATGGCTCCGAACATGCCGACGATGGCGCATACCTGGAATATCGTCTTAACCGACGAAACGCTCGCGTCTATGTATTTGAGCTTTAATGCGGGATCCATTCCGGGCGTAAGCTCGGGTCCTATGTAGAACGCATATCTCGCAACGTGAACGGCGGCCGCCTGAACCATGTAACGTCCGCTTGAAAGAATACCCATGAGGATAACGAGCATTAGAGGCTTGCACTTGAATATGCGCGTAAGTCTCGACGGCTCGCCTTTTACAGGCTTAGCGTCGGGGATAACAACTCTCTCTTTGATATGGAAATAGGAATTTGCATACAGAAGCGCACCGATTACGACGGTTATAACCGTTATAATAAGATATTTCTTCTTATTATACTCAAGTCCGTCCGACGCTCCGAGAATCGAGGGCAGGACAAGACCGGAAACAAAAAACAGAATTTCGGGAACCGCGCTTCCCACGCCGTTGAGCGTTCTGCCGAACGAGATAATCGAGCTTCTCTCCGAAGCGGATGGAGTTATAACGTTCGGTATGCTCCAGAACGGAACGTCCGCCATGGTATATGTCATACCCCATGCGACGTAAACTATTGCAGAGTAAACCATGAGGCTCGTCCTGCTGAGATTCGGGCTTAAGTACATAAGAATCGAGAGAATCGCTATCGGGATTACTGCATAAAGTATATACGGCTTCATTTTACCGCGCTTGAGCGTACGGCGGTCGACGATGATGCCCATAAGAGGGTCGTTAATAGCGTCCCAGACTCTCGCAAGGAGCATGAGCAGTAAAACGAACATAAGCGGGAGCTGAAGTACGTTTACATAGTAGTCACTTATATAACTGGACATCATAGCGTATATCATGCCCTGTCCCATGGCACCTACGGCGTACATCCAAAATTCTTTTTTAGGTACATGTTTTTTTTCTTCCATGTCTTCGCCTCGTTTTTTTGAAAAATAGTCAAAAGCTATTATAGACGAATTGACGCAGTTTTACAATGTTTTTTATTGATACTTTTTAAATTTGGACAACATTAACAAAATAAAGTCTCTGTTTTTTACACGTCAAAATATGACTCAAATATTAACGCAGCTTTGCAGTTTTATTCGATTGATGAACTGTCTTTGTAGAAAATACATAAAATAACAATTATTTCTTTGACACCGTAACATAATGTTAACATTTGGTTATTATTTTATTAACATATATTACGATACCTTGTGTTATTATCATGTTGATATTAATAATAAATGTTGTCTTTCGGAGGTTATAAACATGGTTGAATCAATTTTAGGCGTTTTCAAAAGTATAGCGGGCATCTTTAACGCTTTTTTTAATTTCTTAAAGGACTTATTCGGCAGCGGTAAAAATGATACGGAAAATGAAAAGTCTAATCAGTCCTTTCACGATATTCTCGGAAAAACGGATTTGGGCTGATACCGTAATCGGATTATCTGAACATAAATTCCCCTGCTTTTAAAATGCAGGGGTTTTTTTATAGCAAAAGAGAGCCGAACCCCATAAGCCCAAAACGCACCGTCTCACGCCTTT
>OJAW01000666.1_pt1 | contig 23149 bp, 25 predicted proteins | sample 1589151 | NCBI WGS metagenome assembly OJAW01 (sample SAMN03283290) | human gut metagenome | biome: human-associated habitat; material: feces | host: Homo sapiens | place: Peru | collected 2012
CACACATGCCTTTCACGCATGCATTCATGGGTTCAAATCCCGTACGGGTCACCAATGTTAAAAATAACTCTTATTTATTAAGAGTTTTTTGTTGTCCAATATTCTTACATTTTATATAAAAAAAGTTATACAGTTTTTACTATATAACTTATTTCATTAAATAATCTACTACTTTAGTTAAATTTATACTATGAGATGCCTTTAATAATATTACATCTCCTTTTTTTAATATTTGATTTAACAATTCATACGTTTCATCATATCTATCAAAATGATACATTTCTTTTTGATAATCATTTGATACCAATTCATCAACCAAATAGTTTATTTCCTTACCTACAGTTATTAAAATATCAATATCAGCATCAATAACCTCTTTAGCAATACTACGATGAATACTTTCAGAGAAATCTCCCAATTCTAATATATCACCTAAAACTAATATTTTTCTTTTTTCTTTTCTTAGTTTTAGCATTTCTAATGATGCTTTTACAGAATCAAAACTAGCATTATATGTATCATCAATTATTACTACTTCTTTTTTATTTGTTTTTATTTCTAACCTATTCTTTGTTAAATTAAATTCTTTTATTCCCTTAATTATTAAACTATCTTCAATATTTAATTCTTTTCCTACCACATAAGCAATAAGTGAATTATAAATAAACGGTGTTGTTGGAATATTTAAAGTTACCTTATTATCTCCAATTTCATAATTACAAATATCTTCATTTATTTCTATATTTCTAGCATTATAATCACTATTATTATCTATTCCAATAGTTATTATATTTTCATTTTTATTTTCTTCATAATAACTATGCAATAAATCATTATCATTATTAATTATTAATTTACCATTAGGTTTTAAACCTTCGATTATTTCTAGTTTTGCTTTTAAAATATTTTCTCTTGAACCAAGTATCCCTATATGTGCTGTACCTATATTAGTAATAACTGCAATATCAGGTTTAGCAATATTAGTAAGTAAACTTATCTCTTTAAAATGATTCATTCCCATTTCTAATATCATTACCTCTTCATCAGTATATTTTAATATTGTCAAAGGTAATCCTATTTCATTATTATTATTTCCTTGCGTTTTTAATGTTTTATACTTTCTACTCACTACACTAGCAACCATATCTTTAGTTGATGTCTTTCCAACACTACCAGTAATTGCTATTACTTTACCATTAAATTTTGATATCTTATATCTTGCTAAATCTTGTAAACATTTTACAGAGTCCTCGACTAAAATAATAGTCCTGTCAGAATATTTATCCGGAATATCTATTTTTCTATCTAAAATACAAGTTTTTACCCCTTTTTCTAAAGCATCAATACAAAAATTATTTCCATCAAAACTTTCCCCTTTAATTGCTACATAAGTATCATTTTCTTGAATTATTCTTGTATCTTGACAAAAATTAAGACATTCTTCATTTATATTACCTTGTAGTAATTTAGCATTACATACATCAATAATTTCCTTTATTTTTATCATATTCTCCCACTTTCTTAATGATTATTTATTATTTTCAATATTATTTAACAAATCATCAATAGTCATAATTCTATCATCTATTTCCTTTAAATTATTTGTTGATTTAGAAACACTTGGTTCACTACTATCTTCTTGTTCTTCAGTTAATGAATTCACTAATAAATGCGTATTTACTATCCTATCTTTAACTATATATGAACCATTACTATATCTATCCATTATTGATATCTCTGTTAATCTTAATTGCTTTGTTTCCTTTGTTGTTGTAATTATTATTTCTGTTTTAGAGTTTTCAATATAAACCTTAATTATCTTACTTGGATTACTCTTTATTTCTTTCATTAATAATAATCCGCGATTTGCTCTTGTTCCCTTATCAAAATCACTTAATTTTAATCTTTTAGCAGTTCCTTTATCAGTTAAAACTGTTATATATTCACAAGAAGTATTAAATAATAATCCACTTACTACTTCATCATTTTTTAAATTAATTGATTTAACACCAGTTGCCTTAATTCCGACAATACTTACTTCATCAATATCAAACCATAATCCATATCCATTTTTAGTTGCTACAAAGACATTTTTATAAGGAGAAGCAGTAACATCAATTACCTTATCATCTTCCTTTAATTTCATCATACTCATTGCTTTAGTATATCTTTGAACCTTAAATTCTTCTAATTTCGTTCTTTTTACCATTCCATTTTTAGAAAAACTTGTTATATATAAATCTTTAGTAAAATCCCTTACTGGAATTGAAGCAATAATTTTATCATTAGAATCCATTCCAATAATATTACTTACGTGTTTTCCAAGTTCTTTCCATTTTGCTTCAGGAATTTCATAAACTGGAATCTGTAAATAATTACCATTATCAGTAAATACCAATAAAGTATCCAAAGTATTCATATTATAAAGTCCAATTACATAGTCATCTTCTTTTAATTGAGTTTCTCCATCATTTGCTGAATAACTTCTTAAACTAACTCTTTTTACATATCCTTCTTTAGTAATAACTACAATTACATCTTCCTTTGGTGTCATTACTATTGTATCTAGTTTTATTTCTTCAATTTCATTTTCAATAGTAGTCTTTCTAGGTGAAGCATACTCTTTTTTTACTTTTCTTAATTCATCCTTAATAACACCATCAAGTTTTTGTGGGTCATTTAATATTTCTTGTAATAGTTTCATTATTTTTTCTAAATTATCTTTTTCATTCATCAAGTCTTCAATATCTGTATTACTTAATCTATATAATCTTAAATCTACAATTGCCGTTGCTTGTTCTACAGTAAAAGCAAACTTTATTACTAAATTTTCTATTGCATCTTGCCTATTTTTACTTACTCTAATTGTTTTTATTACTTCATCTAATATCGAAATTGCTTTAATTAAGCCTTCAACAATATGATATCTTGCCTTTGCGTGTTCTAAATCAAAAGTAGTCCTCTTAAAAATCACTTCTCTCTGATGAGTAATATATGCATCTAATATAGGAATTATTCCTAATAATTTTGGTCTCCTTTTTTCTATAACAACCATATTAAAATTATAACTAACTTGTAAATCAGTATTTTTATACAAATAATTAAGTATATGTTCCGAATTAGCATCTTTTTTTAAATCAATAGCAATTTGTAAACCTTCCTTATCAGATTCATCTCTTACTTCAATAATACCATCTATTTTTTTATCTATTCTTATTTCATCTATCTTTTTTACCAAAATATTCTTATTTACTTCATAAGGTATTTCAGAAATTATAATCTTATTCTTTTCTACCTTTATCTTACTTCTTATAATTATTTTTCCACGACCTGTTTCATATGCTGATTTTATACCATCTAATCCACAAGCAATTCCTCCAGTTGGAAAATCAGGTCCCTTAATATAATTCATAATTGTTTCTAATCTACAATTAGGGTTATCTATTCTAAAAACTGTTGCATCAATTACTTCTCCTAAATTATGTGGTGGGATATTTGTTGCATATCCAGCGGATATTCCTGTTGTACCATTTACCAAAAGATTAGGAATTTTACTTGGTAAAACTGTTGGTTCTAGTAATGTATCATCATAGTTTGGTGCCATAATTACAGTATCTTTATCGATATCTTTCAACATTTCATTTGCTATTTTAGAAAGCCTTGCTTCAGTATAACGAGATGCTGCAGCAGGGTCTCCATCAATAGAACCATTATTACCTTGCATATCAATTAATGGTTCTTTCATTTTCCAGTTTTGACTTAATCTTACAATTGCATCATATATCGAAGAATCTCCGTGAGGATGATATTTACCCATAACATCCCCAACTGCTCTTGCTGACTTCTTATAAGGTTTGTCATAAGTATTTTTTTCTTTATACATTGAAAATAATATTCTTCGTTGAACTGGTTTTAATCCATCTCTTACATCTGGTATTGCTCTATCTTGAATTATATATTTTGAATATTTACCAAATCTTTCTCCCATTATCTCTTCAAGGGAATAATCGTATATTTTACTTATAATGTTCTCCATATTACCACCATAAAAATTATAGCATATTTTATTTTTTTTAACAACCTTACTTTACACTAATACAAAGAAAAAAAGGACTTTTTGTCCTTTATTTACAATAATTAATTAGTTTCTAATGCACTATTTTTAATAAAAGTATAAATACCATATGCTAGTGCTGCACCACCAATTATCCAAACAATAAATATCCAACTTGAACCAGTTTGTGGTGTATATACTAAACATACTTCAACATTTTTATCAGGCATAGTAAATGTTAAATTACTACCATTTACTGAAGGCGCACTTGTTATTTGAGTTGAATAACTACCAACACCTGTAAATTTTTGACCGCTTATTGTAGGAACACTAGCTGTTATCTTTTCACCTTTCTTATGTCCAGTTGTAGTAGTAGATTCCCTAAGTAAACTAGTACAATCCTCATCTGAACCATAGTTAATTGTCACAGTATGTGTATCTTCAACATAGTAACATTTTAATTCAACATCTTTACCATTTAATGTTCCATTATGTGATATAGGATAATTTGTTGTATCATCAGTATATAACTTATATCCATCTGCTATATCACTAGGACAAGTATATTCATATTTTTCACCATCAGTTGCTTCTTTTAAAGTTTTTGTACTAGAAAGTTTCTTGTTAGTGTTTTTATCAATATAATCTACTGTTATTTTATACTTAGCATCTTCACATATTTGATATTCTACATAATATATTGCTGGAGCATAAAATATTGTCTTTCCTTCATCTCTAGCAGCAATTGTTTGTAATTTTGGTTTATCAGTTACTGAAGAATAAGTTCTTTTAATTTCAAATTGAGTCTTAGTTACACCTTCTTCAATTACTGATTTAGCAGTTATATAATTAACTGTTGGAAAAATAGTTTGTGCTTTAAAATCAGCAAATGTGCTTGGTAAATTATTTCTTGTTGGTTTTTCCTCATTATCTTCATTTATCCAATTACGATTATATGAACCATAATAATTATTTCCTTCTTGATAAACACCATCAGTTCCTTTAGTGCTTGCTAAATTTTCATATTTATAATAAGAACTTAATGACATACTTACTTTAGATACATCTGTTGATGTAGCATTAATTGTCATCTTTCCTTCAGATATAATATTAGCACCTTCTGGAATTGGTATTGGATATGCCTTTCCAGTTGTTACGTGTACGTATTCATCACCAGTAAGACGATTATCCAAAAAATATTGTGCTTCATATCCTGCTAAGAAAAAGTAATGATTTACATAAGTTTCACAATTTTGTGATGTTTCATCAGCTTTTACTTTTCCATTAATGTTAAATAAAATTAAAATCATACTAAATATAGATAATGAGATTAAAGTAATTTTCTTTTTCATAATTACATCCTTTCTTATAGTCCTCTATCCTATGTTATAAGGATATCATACTTTAATTAAAAATTCAATATAATTTTTTAATTTTTATAAGAAAAAAAATGTATTAATAAAATACATTCTTTAAATATAAACCCTCAGGATCAGCAGTTTTACCTGCCTTTGTTCTATCTTCTTGTTCCAAAATACTGATTATATCTTCACTTTTTCTCTTACCTTCCCCTATTTCTATTAAAGTTCCTACAATATTTCTTACCATATATCTTAAAAAACCAGTTCCAATAAAAACAAGAGTTATTTTTTGTAAATCCTTTGAATCCCTTAAAATATTCGTTTGAGATAACGTCCTAACATAATCATTTTTCTCCTCATCAGTTTTAGTAAATGATTTAAAATTATGTGTACCCTCCAAATACTTCATTGCCCTTTCCATTTCAAAAATATCTAGTTTCTTATTATATTGATAAACATAATTTCTTTCCAAAGGATTATATTCCCCCATATTAATTTGATAAATATATTCCTTCCCTATAGCATTAAACCTAGCGTGAAAATCATCACTTACCTTTTCAACCTTTTTAATATAAATATCTTCAGGTAAAAGACTATTCATTCCCTTTTGCAACTTTTCTTCAGTTATTTTTACCTCAATATCAAAATGTGCTTTCTGATTTAAAGCGTGAACCTTCGCATCAGTTCTACCTGAAGCGTGAACCTCAACCTTCTTATTATCATTTAACTGTTTTAATACCTTTTCTAATTCCTGTTGAACTGTCCTTTCCCTAGGTTGTTTCTGATAACCACTAAAATTAGTCCCATCATAAGAAAACGTTATTAAATACCTCATTTAAAACCTCCATACTACTACTAATATCAAAACATTTAATATTAGCATTAAACTATCTCTTTTAGTCCAATTATTTAACCTATAATTAGTCCTTGATAATCCATAATTATATAATCTTACTTCCATTATATCAGATAACTCATCTGCCTTTTTTAATGACAAATAAATCATTGGAATAAATATATTAGATAAAGATATTATTTTTGATTTAATATCTTGATTAAAATCTATTCCCCTTAATGACTGTGCTTTAATTATTCTTTCTGCCTGCATTGTTATCGTTGGTATAAACCTTAATGCCAGTGTTATCGTTAATGCTATTTCATTTATTGGTAATATCTTATTAAATACCCTAAACGTTCTTTCAATTCCATAAGTTATTTCCATCGGTGGAGTAGTAAAAGTTAATATTCCACTTAATAAAACAAAATATACTATTTTTAATACCATATAAATCGTATAAACTATATTTACCCTAAATATTAAATTTATTACTATTATAAATATTATAAATAACCTCATTGTATAAATATTTCTTAAATAAACACCCATATTTATTTTACTAAATAACATAATACAAATCAAATAAATAGCAAATAATATAAAATGATAATACCTAGTTAATAATAAAACTATTATAATATTTATAATCAAACTTATTACCTTATACGTTGGATTTAACTTATGAATTAGTGAATTTCCCAAATAATAATTTCCTATACTATACTTATTTATATTCATTAGCTATCTCCCTAATAAGAATATCCATATCTAAAGTATGAGTTAATTTTATATTCTTATTCTTCTCTACAAAAGTAATAAACTCTAATATTTTAGGTATCTCTAATCCACTCTTCTTAATCTTATCTATATTATCTATAAATTCTTCCTTAAAAATATCTAACTTTATCTTACCATTTTTTATTAACAATATCTTATCTGATACCTGTTCCAAAAAATAATTATCATTAGTTAATATAATAATTGTTTTATGATATCTTTCCCTTAACTTAATTAACAAACTTACCAAATCATTAACACTCTTATCATCTAAATAAACAGTAGGTTCATCTAGTATTAATACTTTAGGATTTAACGATAAAGCAATAGCAATAGATAACTTTTCCTTTTCTCCACCACTTAAAGAAAAAGGACTACGAGTTAAATATTCCAAAGGTAACCCAACCAATTTCAAAGCATCAATTACCCTCTTATCTAATTTATCTAATCTATATTTATATTTCTTTAAACTAAACTCCAATTCTTCCTTAACAGAATTAGTAAAAAATTGTTCCTCGGGATTTTGAAAAACATAACCAATATCCCTTCTTATATTCTTAAAATCTTTAGTATTTTTATCTATAACATTATTCCCAATAGTTATCGTTCCTTCACTAGGATTTATAAGTCCAGTAATAAGATAACTAATTAAAGTTTTACCTGAACCAGACTCACCAATTATCGTAGTAATTTTATTATCACAGAAAGTATATGTCATATTCTTTATCTTATCTAAATAACTCACATTATCAAATCTTATTTCCATAATACCTCCATTAAATCATCAAAATCAGTATATATTTCATTAACAATATTTTCCTGTTGTAATTCATATGATAACCTAATTATAAAAGGCAAATTTAATTGCAATTTAGATAATTTCTCCCTATTTGAATATATCTCTTTTACCATACCATCTAGATAAATATTACCATTTACCAAAGTTATTATCCTATCTGAAAATAAAGTATTCTCTAAATTATGAGTAATCATTATAATAGTTAAATTTCTCTCTTTTTGATATTTCTTTAATATCCTCAAAACATCTTTCTTATCCTTTGGTGTTAACTGATGAAGTGCCTCATCTAATATCAATATCTTTGGATTAAATATTAAACTTGAAGCAATTGCTACCTTTTGTTTCTGAGAATTAGTTAAATTTCTTGGTTCTTTATCTAAAATATTACCTATATTAAATATCTTAGATATCTGTTTTATAGAATTACTTATATCTTCCTTATCATATTGCAAATTCTCCAAAGAAAATGCTAAATCATCAATAACAGTCTCTGATACAAAATGATTATCCGGATTATCAAATACAACCCCAATTTTTCTTCTTATCTCTTTCAAATAAAATTCATTTAAATTATACCCATCAACATTAATATAACCATCATATTTTAATAACCCAGTAAGTATCTTAATCAAAGTGCTCTTACCACTTCCATTTGGTCCAATTATACTAACAAAACTACCCTTTTCTATATTTAAAGTTAAATTATTAAATACTTGTTTATCTTTATATTTAAAATTAAGTCTCTCTATTTTTATAATACTATCCATAAAACCACAACCTAGTTATATTATAACCTTTTATAAATAAAAAAACAAGAAAATGCTTATAATTATTGGTTATATTTATAAATAACAAAAATATAAAACAAAATAAAGACTTAAAGAAAAAAACTATGACAATTCTATATCATAGTTAGAAGTAAATGTTAATTCTATCTTTGTAGGTATCTTACCTTCGATAGATAATATTTTCATTTTAATATTTTTATAAGTTATTTCTTGATTTTTTCTTAATTTATGTGTTTCTAATTCATTTATCCAACCAACAAATGTTTTAGATTTAATTTTAGGTGCTTCAATATTTTCTAAATAATTATCAAAGAAATATTTTACCTCAATATTAGGATTTATATGAAAAGTATGAAGTCCTATTTCCACAACATTTGCTGGTAAATCATCATATTCATCATATATTTCTCCCACTAATTCCTCAATAATATCTTCCAAAGTTATTATTCCTAAAAAATTATGGTCCTCATTATTATCTACTACTACTGCCATATGCATTCTACTCTTCTGAATTTTTTCTAAAGCATATGTTAATTTCTTATTTGGAGTTATATATATTACATCTTTTAACAAACTTTGTATTGATATTTGTTTATTTGATAAAATATCATCAATTAAATCTCCTTCGTGAATCATACCTATTACTTTATTAGTATTTTGACATACAACTGGTATTCTTGAATATTTTTGAGTTGCTATTACTTGCTTTATTGTTTTAGCATCTGATGTATCATATAAAAATATTACATCTTCTTTTTTTAACATAATATCTTTAACTTTCTTATCATCAAAAGAAACAGCATTTTGAATCAATTCACTTTCACCTTGATTTAATACTCCCTCAAATTCAATTGTCTGAACTATTTCTAACAATTCATCTTCCGTAGCAGTTATCTTTTTATTATTTTTAGTAAATTTATTTTCAAAAGTTTTAACTAATTTTGTTATTGGAAACATTAATTTTACCAAAAAATCAAAAATTGATACAACCTGATAAAGTATTACTTCAGAATTCTGCTTTGCAATTATTTTAGGAGTAATTTCTCCAAAAGTTAATATTAAGATTGTCATAATTACAGTAGCATACACTACTCCCGTTGGTCCAAGATGCTTTGAAAATATATAAGTTGCAAGAGATGTTGATAAAATATTTACTATATTATTAAATATTAATATTGTTGTTATTGTTTCTGAATACTTTTTAGATAGTTTATATACCTTTTTTGCTTTTTTATCTCCTTTTTTTGCCCTTGATTTTATTCTTATAATGTTTACCGAAGATATTGACGTTTCTGTCATCGAACATAATGCTGAAATAGCAATTAAAATTATTAATACTATGATGTATATTATCGTCTGGAGATCCAATTTATATCACTTCCTTATAATTATTTATTAATGGTATATTCTCTTCATTATATATACCAATATTATCTTTTTCAATATTTTCTAATAATTCCTGTTCTCTTATATTTATAAACAATTGTTTATTGTAATTATAACCATAATATTGATTATTATAGTTTATTAAAATAAAATGTATTTTATTATTATTATTTTTTAAATATAAATTATTTATATTTATTTCCTTATTAGGACAATAAGTATTAAATAATAAATCATATATTATTCCTAGTTCAGTTGGTCTAATTTCTTTTATATTTAGATATTTTTCTGTTATTTCTAAAAATTCATTTATAAAACTATCATCTTGATAATTAATATCTTTTAAATAATTATCTAAAATATTTTCATTATAATCATTTGCAATATAATTAATCTTTTTATCTAATTCCAAAGAATCATTATAATTAGCAAAGTATCTAGTTTTAAATCTTGCTTGAATAAAAGGTATATCCTTTGTTAAATCAATAATTAAAGTTTTACCTTCAGTTGTTAACTTATTACATAAATAACCATTATTATTTACTGTTATTATTTCACAGTCTATATTTAATCGTTTACATAAATATAAATATATTTTACAGAAAGATACATTTGTTGCCTTATTATTACCTAATGCCCCCCATAAATTATTTATAGTGCTTATTTGTGATAAATTAAAATTTTCATTTTTTTCTAGAATAGCATTAATATCATAACCAAGATTTTTACCTATACTTATATAAAGATATTTCGCTAATTCAATTTCCGTTAAACCATTTGGTATATTTGATAGTATTTTTTCAATAAGTAATTCTCCCTTAAGAAAAGTATCATAATCCACATAAATATAACCATTAATATTATTTAAATTTTCTGAATATAAATAATTTTGTCCGTATTGTTTTAAATAATCAATTACTTCTTTATCAACTAAATTTATATTTATATTCAAATATTTAATATTACTATCCTTTAATTTATTAATATCACTTATATCATTTAAAGTTAGAATAATACTCTCTCTACTCATACTATCACCATTCTAATTATATATTAATTTTACAAAAAAAGAAAGTAAATACACAAGGTGTTTACTTTTAATCAACTTCCCCAACCAGATTTGTCACAGAAGCATTTATTTTTGCTTCAAAAGTTTGATTTGCTACTTCATTTCCAGTTAAAGCACCATCTAACCAAACATAAATATGAAATATTGTTGCTGTTGTTGTTAAAGTATATCCAGTATCTAATAATTGAATTGCAGTATTTGCTGTAGCAGTTGAAAAATCTCCAGTTGTTAAAGGTTCAGTAGCATCATTAACATATACTTCCCATTTTAATGCCGATATTTTTAAGGCAGTTGGCAATGTAGTTGGTGTTAAATATAACATTACTGGAGCACCTAAACTATCTGTAGCAAGATTCATTGTTACTTTTGCATATAACCCTTTATCTTTATTTAATGAAGGAATTAATTTCGAAGACATAATTTGTCCCGTATAATTAATTTCTAATTTACCACTCTTAATTAAATCTTCATTACTAGTGCTTTGCTTTGTTGATACAAAGGCATATGTTACCCCAGTTACAGCAATTATTATTGCTATAGTAATTAATATATATATTAATTTTTGTTTCATATTGACTCCTTATTTAAATGCAGTTGATATTTTAATATTTCCTGTTATTTTTTTACCCATTAAATTATTTTGAGAAGCATTTGTTTCTTCCAACCATAATCTAAATTCATAAGAATACGTTGTATCTAAATTTGTAATTATAGTCATTGGTAACAATACTAAAGTATCTTCATTTACACCACTAAAATTACCAGATGCTATTGTAGTTGTAGTACCATTAACAGTTTGTAATAAACTATATTTTAAATCAGTAGTATTCTTTAATGCTGAATCTAATGATAGATTTATTATAGATATTTGCATTGCTACAGTACGACCTGATAATAAAGTAGAACTTGGTGTTATAGTAAAGTTTGTTTTTTCTGAAAGAGTTGCTACATCAGATGATGCAATAGGCACTCCCACAGTTGTCCCAATATTATTATCATTAGTAAATACCACTGCTAAATCGATATTGTCACTCATTGTTTGCACATTATTAAATGAAGTTACTGCATTGCTAAAACTATACCAGGCATAAGAGGTGCCTAATAGCATTATCATTACAGTTGATACTGCAAAAATTAAAATTATAAGTAATTTTTTAAAGGTCACATTATCACCCCTATACCTACTATTCCATTAATATCATATCATATTTTTTTCAAGTTGACAATAAAATAAGTAGAGATTTTTTTACTCTACTTACTTCTAGTCTAATAACTTTTTAATTGTTCTTACCATTTGATAAGAATATCCCATTTCATTATCATACCAAGCAACCACTTTTACTAATTGTTTTGAATTATATTCAACAATATTAGTTAATAATCCATCAACTACTGCACCATAAGTTGAAGATATTATATCTGATGATACTATTGGATCTTCAGTATAAATAATTGTTTCATTTTGATTTTCTTTAAATACTTTATTTATTTCTTGAATAGTAGTATTCTTATTTAGTTCAAGAGTTAAATCAATTAACGAACCATCTGAAACAGGTACTCTCATAGCACTTCCTAATAATTTTCCATCAAGTTTTGGTAAAACCTTACCTATTGCTTTAGCAGCACCAGTCGAAGTTGGAATTATATTCATAGCACACGCTCTTCCTCTTCTTTCTTTTATATCTTTTTTATGTGCTACATCTAAATTAACTTGATCGTTTGTATAAGCGTGAATTGTTGTCATAAAACCTTTTTCAATACCAAAGTTATCATCAAGAACTTTTAATACTGGTGCTAAACAATTAGTAGTACAACTTGCAGCAGATATTATTTGCTCTGTTCCATCTAATATATCATCATTAACATTGTACACTACAGTTTTCATATCGCCTTTTCCTGGTGCAGATATTATTACTTTTTTAGCACCTGCTTCAATATGTTTCATTGCTTTTTCTAATTCAACAAATTTACCAGTACATTCTAAAACAGCATCAATTTCTAAATCTTTCCAAGGTAAATTTACCGGATCCATTTCCTTAAATACCTTAATTTTTCTACCATTAACTATTAAGTTTTCTTCATCATAATCAATTTTATTATTGTAAGATCTATGATTAGTATCATATTTTAATAAATATGCTAGTTGTTTAGCATCTGTTAAATCATTAATTGCCACAACTTCAAGATCATTTTCTTCCTCAATTATTCTAAATACTAACCTTCCTATTCTACCAAAGCCATTAATTGCTATCTTTTTCATTTTTTCACCTATCCTTTATTATATTGTAACAAATTAGTTTTTTTATTACAAGTAAGTTACATAAACTTTACACCAAAAAGGAAGATACTATTCAAAGTATCCCCCACCAATAAATTCCCTTAATATTGATATTTTTGGCACTTCTTCCGAAGGAACCGGTAAAACATTTTTAAATAATTCCAATAACCTTATGGCAGTTTGGTATTCAGGATCATCTTTCTTAACAGAAAACAATAACGGTTCAGCATAAGTTTTTAAAACTCCTAATTCATAAGAAAGTGATGAATTAAATAAAACATCTGCATTATCTTGACAAGGAAATACCCATTTTTCTTCCCCTCTTCTTACACTATACCAATTTTTTAACGTTACTTCTGGTTTATATCCCCTAGTTCTATTATCCCTTATCATTCTTCTTAATAATCTTATATCTGTCATACTAATTCTATTATCATTATCAATATTCAAATACGTAAGTGGACTTACATAAATTTTAAATTTATTCTTTTTTGGAATATTATCTAGTAATTTATCATTCAAGGCGTGTAATCCTTCGATTATTAATATATCACTTTCTCCAAGTTTCATTGCTTTATTAAATATTTTTTCACCCTTAACAAAATCAAATATTGGAGTTATTACCTCTTGATTTTTCAATAATTTTGCTACTTGAGAATCAAATAATTTTAAATCAACTGCTTGTAAACATTCAAAATCATAATTACCATTTTCATCTAATGGTGTTTCTTCCCTATTTACAAAATAATCATCTATAGAAAGTGGTACAGGATTTAATCCAAGAGTCTTAAGATATAACGATAATTTTCTTGCCGTTGTAGTTTTTCCTGATGATGATGGACCAGATAATAAAACTATTTTAATATTTTGCTTATTTGATACTATTTCTTCAGCAATAGATAATAGTTTATAATCTTGAATTATTTCAGATAAATTAACTACTTCACCAGCATTATTATTAATTATTGCTTCATTTAATTCCCCAAGATTACTTATCTTCAAAACATTTCCCCAATTAGTATAATCCTCAAGAGAATTAAAATAATTTTCGTGATGAGTATATTTAATTATTTTCTTATCATCATAAATTGATGGAAATCTTACTACTACACCCTTTCCTTCAATTAAAGATAAATCAAAATATTTTAAAACACTACTATCATATGGTAAATCTCCAAGAATATATTCATAATATTCTTCAAAACGATATAACTTTACATAACTTGATGTATCATAAGTCAAAGTTTTAACCTTATCATATCTCTTATTACTCTTAAAATAATTTATTGCTTCAGTTCTAGTAGTTTCTATTTTTTCAAAAGGAATTGCTAACGATACTTTTTCTTTCATTTTCTTCTTAATTGCCATTAATTCATCTTTAGTAACTAGTTTATTTACTTGACAATATACCCCTTTATCTATAGAAAACCTTACTATTACTTCAGTATCTTTACCTAATACTTCCTTTACTGATACCTCAAATAACAATAATAATCCCTTTTCATAAATCTTATTACCTTGTTTAGTATTTATATCATACAAATATATTTTAGAATTTTTATTAAAAGTATCATCATAATTAACTATTCTTCCATCACACATTCCACAAATTACATCATCATTATTTATTTCTTTTATTATTTCTCTTAAAGATATCCCTTTTCTTACTTCAATTTTCTTATCATTATCTAATGTTATTATTATATTTGCCATATATACACCTCTTTACTATATATTCTAATTATATCAATTAATTCACTTATTGTAAAGTTTTGTCTAATTATTTCATGAATAAAAATTGTAAAATAGCACTATTATATTTATAGGTGATAATATGAATTTAGTTCCTGTAGTTATTGAAAAAACCAATACTGGTGAAAGAAGTTATGACATTTATTCTAGACTTTTAAAAGATAGAATTATAATTATTAATGGAGAAATCAATGACAATTTATCTAATAGCATTGTCGCTCAATTATTATATCTAGATAGCATTAATAATGACGATATTTCAATTTATATTAATTCTCCAGGTGGAAGTATTACTGCTGGTATGGCAATATATGATACAATGAATTTTATTAAAAGTGACGTTATTACTATTTGTGTTGGTATGGCAGCATCAATGGCAGCATTTTTACTTTCCTCTGGAAAAAAAGGTAAACGATATGCTCTTGAAAATTCCGAAGTTATGATACATCAACCATTAGGAGGAGCACAAGGACAAGCAACAGAAATTAAAATTGCCGCCGAAAGAATTATCAAACTAAAAAAGAAACTCAATACAATTTTATCTAAAAATACAGGTAAAAGTTTACGAAAAATCGAAAAAGACACCGAAAGAGATCATTTTATGGATAGTAAAGAAGCATTACTTTACGGTATAATCGACAGTATAAAGGTGAAAAATGGAAAATAAAGTTATTGATTATGTAATCGAAGATATTAAAACCTTAATTAAAGATGGTTATTCCGAACATAAAGATGAATTTCCTATTACTAACAAAATTGCTAAACGTATTACCAATAATAATGAAGATATTAACAGTATTGAAAGTTCTTTACTTGATTTATTAATCGAAGAATATTTTAATTACATAAAAAAGGGAATGTAATTACATAAAATACCAATAATAGTAAAATATATAAAAATCATTAAATCATATATTAATACCAAACTCGTTTCTAATAAAGATTCGAGCTTTATTATTTAACACACTACTAGTAAAGCAAAATAGTTTTCATATATAAAAAGAGCATTTCTGCTCATAAATTGTAATTTACTAAAATCTCTTATTCCAATAATCTTCTGATTCTTTTTTTGTTAGTTTTCTAATTTCAGTATTAGGAAATTTTTTATATTAATTTGCTCTAAATAATGCTTTATTATTAGTACATACTTTATCTTTATTCTTTTTTAAATAATCTAACATTTCCTTATCATCTATAAATATTTTATATGACTTTCTTCCTGACTTACTTACTATTTCATAAACACCGCAACATTTTTTAGTAATATAATCTGCTGTTCTTAAATATAATTTTGCTACTCCGAATGTTTTAAAAGGAAAGTTCCATCTTCGCAAATGTCTTTATGGGTGTTCATCTACAAATACATCTACCACAAGTTCCACATATATATTGTTCGTGATTTTCTAAACAATCAAGATCTCCTAATCGTGGTCTTTTAGTATTATCTTCACTATAACATTCTATACATTCCATAATACTTCATCTCACTTTCAAATTACTATTTATTTGTCACTTCTATATATAATTATATCACATAAAACTATTTTTCAAAATCATCATGGTCTGGTGTGGTTTCTTTTTTTGAAACGCCAATAAAAAAACCAGCATAAGTTAAATCTCTTTCACCAACATCTGGGACTATGCAATTTTGATAAACATCACTTAAAATATCATTTTCTGGATCTCTACTTAAATTTATTTGCTCACCTTTTTCTAATGCTTCGACTAAATACTGATAAAATTCAGGTATAAGTCCACCTGCTTTATTTAATCCAACTTTTCTTGCATTAATAGGTGCTACCACCATAGACATAAAATAAGCATATTTTAAAATATTGATTAATTCTTCTTTTTTCAACGTTTCCATTTCTATTCCTTTCCATTTATTTACTCTTATAGTAATCATTTATTTTTTGTTTTTCTTCTTGAGAAATTTTTTCTATTTCTTCTCCAGTTGCACGTCTTTTTTCTTCATCATACTTGTCATATAAAATATATTCCTTATCATCCACTAAATATAAAAGAAAAAATTCCTAGTAGATATGTAGGAATTGCTTTATCAAAAAATCATGTTCCAAGTTTTAGTAAAAAAAACTTATTGAGATAATATGCAATAAAAAATATAAATAGTTTGTTTAGAATGCAATAATATAAAATCCCTTGTTTAAAAGGGATTTTTGAATTTAAATCTGTTTATAAATTATAATTATAAATTAATATTAACTATCTTGTTTTGCCATGGCTTTGTGCTTCATCATAGCATGTTACTTGTCCATTTTCACCGATTAATGCTTGTGCAATAGTTTCAGCTTTTTCGTGTGAATCTTCACCTTCTATAATTTTTACTGAATCATAATCTACAAGTAATTTATCTCCAGTTGTAGTATATAGAACCCAAGTTTTGTCACTTGCATATACTTGATAATGGCTAGAGCCTAAGTCTTTTGTATATTTAACATATGATTGTAAATCAGTAATTAAAGCATTTCCATTTTCCATTATAATAGCAGTTGATTGAGTTTGGGGTGTAATTTGTTCAGCGTTTGTATTTTGGGTTTTACATCCACTTAATAATAATACTGCTGAAAGTGTAACTCCACATAACATTACTTTACCTATTTTTTTTGCTTTTTCTGTTTTTGATTTAATTGTAGATATATCTACGGCTTTGTGTTCTGAATTAAATTCAAGCATTTATTTCACCTCCACAATTTAATCCTTCAAATACTTTAGTTAGTTGTTCTTTTTCTTTTTCAGAAAATTCGGTATTTAAATTTGAGAAATCTGAATCACTATTATATGATGCTGCATAATATTTGTTTTCTAATAAACTTTTATAAATTATGTAATCTTTAGAAGTATCTTCTAGTTTAAACGTAGCAACTACTTCCATTTGCTCTGTGCTTCCATCACTTTTTGTAATGACTATGTAATCTTTATTCATATTTTTTCCTCCTTATGCTTTAAATATATCATATCTATCATATTTTTTCAAGTTTATTGTTAGATATTTTAAAAGTTTACATATTATTTAAATTAGAATTTTAGTTGTAATAATAAAAATTATATTTAAAAAAATCAATCATACGATTGATTTCTATTTATCTAATGGTGGCTCCAGCGGAAATTGAACCAGCGACACAAGGATTTTCAGTCCTCTGCTCTACCGACTAGCTATGAAGCCAGGTTATGAGCCCAATAGACATATAGTGGAGTAAATTCCATTGGTGTAAGTAATAATAATTGTAAGAAAATAGATTTTATTCCTTTCGATATGTTAAGAAAACGTTTTCAAAAAGTCATGTTAGATTTATTAGAAAAAGACATCGGTAAAGATGAATTTAGAAAACTTAAAAATCAAGTATATAGAACATCTAAAAATGGATTTTATGTTAGGGCAAAGAAAAATGAAAACTTAGGCACTAAACAAAATGTTGAATATGTTTTAAGATACTGTGGTAGGCCCGCCTTTGATGCATCTAAAATATTAAACATTGATGGAGACTATATTACTTTTTGGTATCAAAGACATGAAGATGATTTATTTGGTGTAGAAACAATACATATATTTGAATTTATTAAAAGAATTATCATACATATTCCTGAATATCAGCTTAAAACAATTAGATATTACGGATTTTATAGTAAGAAAAGCAAATTTCATGATAAAATGAATATGTTGGTACATCCGATGAAAATTGAATTTGCTAGAAAGTTTAATAAATGGTTCTTATTAAGTATGAAAACTTTTAAAGATTCACCATTAATTTGTAGTAAATGTAAAACTGTTATGCAATTTCAATATTTCTGTACCTGAAGGAGGAAATATTGAAGAAGAATGGCAAATTTATTGAATATATATGCCAAAAATGTAAAACTAAAGAAAACATTCCTACAGAAGTCGTAGAAATGTTAGATGAAGCAGATAGTATTGGTGTTGATTTAAGCGAACCGCCAAAATTTAATTGTGAAAAATGTTCAGAAAAAATGGTTCCAATTTACTACATAAGTGTTCATGGAAGAACATATAAATATAAAGAAAAATAATAGTTTTTAAAAGGATTTTACATATTCTTTATTTAGTCGTGTCATATTTTTTTCTGACACGATTTTTCCTCATTATTTAAACGGAGAACTTTCCTATTTAACAAAAAAAGTGGATCACTCGTATATCCACTTTACATAAGTTATAATATTTACACTATCTTTTGTCTAGTTCTTCTTTAAGTAGTAAATTAGTCATTTTAGGATTTACTCTACCCTTAGATTTTTTCATTGTCATACCAACTAAATAATCAAAAACTCTCTTTCCATTTTTATAATCTTCGATTAAATTAGTATTTTCATCTAAAACATCATTAATAATTTTTCTTATCTCATCACTATCAGTAATTTGACTTAATCCTAATTCCACAATAAGTTTATTAGGATCCTTATTTTCTTCCAAAGCTTTAGTTAAAACCTCTTTTACTTGCTTAATATTAACCTTACCACTATTTAAACTACTAATTAAATCTACTAACATTTTAGGAGTTAAATAAATCTCACCAATCATCTTATCTTCTTTATTTAAAAATCCCATAATAAACCCAACTAACCAATTAGACATTTCTTGAGGATTACCACCTAATTTTACTAATTCTTCATAATAATCAGAAATACTCTTATCCTTAATTATAGTATTAGCATCTTTATTAGAAAGCATATATTCATTTAAATATTTATTTTTTCTTTCAGAAGCAAGAACAGGTATTTCCTTCTTAATCTTTTCTATCCATTCATTAGATAATTTGAATTTAGGAATATTAGGTTCAACAAAATACTTATAATCAATTGCATCTACTTTACCACGCATATAAATAGTAGTACCAGAAGTTTCATCCCATCTTCTTGTTTGTTGTTCCATATCATCGTATGTACCATTATTCTTTAATTCTATTTGTCTTTTAATTTCATAATTAATTGCATCTTTTACCCCACTAAAAGAATTAACATTTTTTATTTCTACTTTTGTCCCCCAATTACTAGGATCTTTATCATCAAGTGAAGAATCCATAATTGAAACATTTACATCACATCTAACTTGTCCCTTTTTACTATCTGCTTCCGAAATATCTGCATATTGATAAATTAAACGCATTGTTTCAAGAAAAGCACCAACTTCTTCAGGACTTCTAAAATCAGGTTCAGTAACTAATTCTAATAAAGGAACACCTGCCCTATTATAATTAATTGTCGAACATTTACTATAATGATCTAACGAAGCAGAATCTTCTTCCAAATGAATATTATTAATTCTAACTTTTTTCTTTTCTTCATTAAAATCATATTCTAATTCACCATAGATACCAATTGGTGCAGGTTTAGTTTCTTGAGTAATTTGAAATCCTTTAGGTAAGTCTGGATAATAATAATTTTTTCTTTCAAAATATATATAATCTGGTTGCTTACAGCCAAGAATAATACTTGCCATTAATGCTTTCTTTACTGCCTCTTTATTTACAACAGGTAAAGTTCCAGGAAATCCCAAATCAACAGGTCTAATATTTGAATTAGGTAAATCCTTATAAGAATTCTCTGCTCTAGAAAAAACTTTAGTATTAGTTTTACTAATTTCACAATGCATTTCAATTCCAATTAATGCCTTATAATTATCCATTATTTACCTCCTTACTGATTTGATCTTTATAATTCATTATTCCTTCAATCGCATAAGCAATATTAAGAACATTTTCATCATCATAACATTTACCAGTAATATTTAATGCAACAGGTAATCCATTTATAAAACCATCAGGAATAGTAATCGAAGGAAAACCGCCAAAATTACCAATTTGTAGATGTTCTTCTAATAATTTAGAATTCTTACTAAGAACATTAACTGAACCAACTATTTTTTTAGCAGGGCCGCTACCAACAGGCAAAATAACACCATCATACTTTTCAAATAACTTATTCCAAGTATCAACCAATAATCTTCTAACTCTTTGAGCATTATAAAAATATCTATTCTTATTTTCTGCTTGCAATACATATGAACCAATTATAAACCTTCTTTTTATAAGTGGAGAAAAACCTTGAGTTCTATAATTTTTCATCATATCAATATAATTATCACCACTAGCACGAGGTCCAAAAACAATACCAGTTAAATTAGACATATTGGAAGTTGCTTCAGCACAAGAAATAACAGTATATACTGAAGATATAGTATTAAGTAAAGTCTTATCAACAGATACTTCTTCAACATCAATTCCAAGTTTCTTAACGTTATCTAAAACTGTCTTAAAATTATTTATATGTTCTACTAATTCACTATTACTATTATCATCTATATCACATATTTCTTTGATATAACATAATTTTTTCCCCTTAACTTCACCACTTAAAGATTCATAAAGATTAACATTAGAACTATCCCAAGTAGTCATATCATTCTTATCTTTACCCTTCATTGAATCAACTACAATAGCAGCATCTTCGACACTTCTAGTTAAAACACCACAATGATCCAAACTACTAGCAAAAGGAAATAATCCATATCTAGATATCATACCATAAGTAGGTTTATAACCAACAATACCACAATATGCTGCAGGTTTTCTAATAGAGTCTCCAGTATCACTACCAGTAGCAAAAGGATAAACACCTGCTGCTACAGCACAAGCACTTCCTGAAGAAGAACCAGCACACATTCTTGTTTTATCCCAAGGATTTGTAACAATACCAGTATGACCAGTAGTGCCTGTCCCACCCATACCAAACTCATCTAATACTGTTTTATTAACAATTACAGCACCAGCTTCTTCTAAATTTTTAATTGAAGTTGCAGTAAAAAAAGGAATATAATCTTTCAACGTATTTGAAGACCCTGTACTAAGAATACCCTTTGTACTATAATTATCCTTTACTCCAAATGGAATACCAGATAATAAATTATCAGTTACTTCTTTACCTTTAGCATTTTCAACAATAGTAACAAAAGCATTATTATTTTTTTGAACTAAAAAAGATTTTTCTAAAGATTCTTTAACTAAATCATCTGAAGTAATCTTACCATTTATTAATTCATTATGTATATATTTAATTCCTTTATTCATATAATTCATATTAATTCACCACCTTTGGTACAGAAACTTCTCTATCAATATATTCATCACAATTAGAAAGTAATTCCTGAATAGAAATAGATTCTTCAATTTCATCATCATCTAATTCATAACTAAAATTATCTAAGCAATGAGTCATAGGTTCAATACTATCAATATTAGGAATAGTATTAATCAAATCTATATTCTTATCAATAATTTCAAATTCATCTAAAACCATTTTATTTTCCTCATCAGTTAAACCAATCAATAACTTATCTGCATAATCGTTAACCACTTCTTTTGTAAACTTATTCATAAACAATCTCCTCACAACTATAATTATACTATATAAAAGAACAAAAGAGCAAAAAAAAATAATTATTTTAAAAATTATTTTAATAAAATCTCTTATAAATATTTCTCTGAAAGAAAAAAAAGAGAAATAAATATAAAAAAAATATTGGCAACGACCTATTTTAGCAAAATTCACTATCGTCGGCGCGTAAGTGCTTAACTTCTGTGTTCGGGATGGGAACAGGTGAACCACTTAGCTATTATCACCAATATACTTTCTTCTTCATTTATATTATATCATATTAGTTCTCTGAAAACAAGATAATGTGCTACATCAAATTATTTTTTATGGTTAAATCCTCAATTTATTAGTACTAGTCCGCTCAATGTATCGCTACACTTCCACTTCTAGCCTATCAACCAGTTAGTCTTTCTGGAATTTTACTTGTTATACAATGGGAAAACTCATCTCAAAGGGGGCTTCACGCTTAGATGCTTTCAGCGTTTATCCCTTCCGCACATAGCTACTCTGCGCTGCTTCTGGCGAAACAACAGATACACCAGCGGTGCGTCCATCCCGGTCCTCTCGTACTAAGGATAGCTCTCTTCAATTTTCCTACGCCCACGACGGATAGGGACCGAACTGTCTCACGACGTTCTGA
>OJAW01000670.1_pt1 | contig 23034 bp, 20 predicted proteins | sample 1589151 | NCBI WGS metagenome assembly OJAW01 (sample SAMN03283290) | human gut metagenome | biome: human-associated habitat; material: feces | host: Homo sapiens | place: Peru | collected 2012
CCGTGGCCGTCGGCGACAAGGTGACTTATGAATATTCAGAAGAACCTTCCGCCACTCATCCAGCCTCGATCGTCGAGGTTTTGGATCGCAGGAACTATGTGATCCGCCGCTCCACGAACCTTTCGAGGCAGTCGCACGTGATCGCCGCCAATCTGGACCGCGCTTTCATAGTCGTGACCCTGTTCTTTCCGGAGATCAAGCTTCCGTTTCTGGACAGGCTTCTGGTGACCTGCGAGGTGTATGGCATCCCCGCCACCATAGTTCTGAACAAGGTTGACATATTCAGAAAAGAATTTCCCGAGCAGCTCGCTGATTTTCATCGCATCTATGAGAGCGCCGGCTATCCGGTCATCGAGACATCCGCACTGACAGGTGAGGGCATTAATGAGTTGAAGGCGGCGATAGGTTCACCGGAGGATGGCCATATCTGCCTTTTCTCCGGAGAGTCTGGAGTAGGGAAATCGTCCATAATCAAGGCCTTGGATCCGTCTCTCAACCCGAAGGTCGGCAACATTTCGTTAGCCCATCTTCAGGGCCGCCACACAACATCCCTGTACGAGATGTACCCGTTAAGTTCCGGAGGTTTTATCATTGATTCCCCGGGCCTTAGAGGCTTCGGCCTTGTCCATCTTGAAAAAGAGGAGATCGCCCTTTACTTCCCCGAGATGCTCAAGTTCTCCCGTGACTGCCGTTTCGCTCCCTGCACCCATACCCACGAGCCCGGCTGCGCCGTAAAACAAGCCGTTGAAGACGGCCTCATCTCAGCCGAACGCTACAACTCCTACCTCGGAATGCTCGAAGAGGACAAGAAGTTCAGGTAGAAGACGATCTTCCGACATCATAATATTCACTGAACTTGTTGCCGAATCATCTTTTTGTATTACCTTTGCAAAAAGAGTAAAAGGTCTTACTATAAGATATGGTACTGGAAAAGCAGATACTGATGTTTCTTAACATCGCGCACAACAGCGTGAAGCAGTGTATGTCGGAGGTGTTCCAGAAGGGCGGTTTCAACCTGACGCCGGAGCAGTTTCTGGTGATGGACACGCTTTGGGACGAGGGTGTGCTGACCCAACAGCAGATCGCCGACATCACGATGAGGGACAAGAACTCCATAGTCAAACTTATTGACGGACTGGAGAACAGGAAACTTGTCCGGCGTGTGAGCAACCCTAAGGATAGAAGGCAGAACCTCATCGAGGTCACCCCATATTCCCGGAAAATCAAAGACAAGGTTACGGAACTCTCGCTTGAGTCGGTCGCCACGATCGTTGGGGACATTCCTCGGGAGGATCTGGAGTCCTTCGTCAAGACGCTGGCGAGGATGGAAAAGAATATGAATCCGAAGTCTGATCTGGAGGCTTTGGCGAAGAAATATCCGACTAAAAAGAAAGGCGATGGGACGACTGTATGACCTCCTGATGAAGGACTACCGCTTGAAGGAAGGGCTTAACGCCTGCATCAACTGCGGCACCTGCACGGCCATCTGCCCGGCGGCAGAGTTCTACCGCTATGACCCGCGAAGAATCGTGGACATTGTCCAGAGCAAGGACGAGGAAGAGATCGAGAAGCTGCTGAAAAGCGACACGATCTGGTACTGCGGAGAGTGTATGAGCTGCGTGACGAGATGTCCTCGGAAGAACGCTCCGGGACTGATTATTATGGCCTTGCGGAGCCTGTCCATAGATCTGGGCTATTTCATCGAATCGGAGAAAGGCCGTCAGCAATATCTCCTGACAAAAGACTTGTGCGCCAACATCCTGGACTATGGCTACTGCGTCTATCCGCGCCGTTTCGACTACGCCGGACATCCAGAGGCCGGAAAGGTCTGGGAATGGGAGGAGAAGCACTTGGACGATGTGTTCGAGAGGCTCGGCGGCAATCTTGACGGCGAAGGGCCGGGAGCTATGCGCCGCATCCCGCAGGAGGATCTTGACCAGCTCAAGAGGATCTTCGACGAGACCGGTGCCACCGAAAGGATGGAGAAGGTTCGGGCCGCCGGCTCGAAGAAGGCCGCCGAGATGGGCCTCACCGAGGACGAGTTCATAGCGAAAATCTACACGGACAGCGATCCGAAACACTTAAACCAATAGCCCTCAATGATCTACGAAGGCAAACAGAAAATCTGGTCAGACTACCAGAAAGAGATTCCGGACGATCACTATTTCTACGTCCGCAGCTGCATCAGACAGAGTTTCTTCCCCGCTTCGGAAGCGACTTTCCTAAGGATAACAAGGCAGGAACTGGGCAAGGACATATTCGAGACAGAGCATCACACGACTTGCGGCGGCATCGCCTACCACTCGGACACGATCCCTCAGGAGACGGTGATGACAATCATCGCGCGCCAGTTCGCCCTTATGACGAAGCACGGCTATGAAAACTACGTCTGCTCCTGCATAACCTCCTTCGGCCTCTACTGCGAGACGATGGAGACGTGGCGCGAGTTCCCCGAACTGGAGGCGAAGGTGCGCGAGAACCTTTGGAAGACCTGCGGTCTGGAGTTCTCCAAGCCGAAATTCCTCGTGCACGCCAGCGACCTCATCTACAAGTACCGCAACCTCATCGCGGCCCAGGCGAAACACAAGCTCGTGAATATTCACACCGGCCGCCCGCTCCGGGTGGTGGAGCACATCGGCTGCCACTATTCGAAGATGTTCCCTTCAAAGGGAGTCGGGGGCGCTGAATATCCTTATGTCCTCGTCGGTATGATCGAGGCGTGGGGCGGCGAGATCGTGGACTACCCGGAGAGGCGACACTGCTGCGGCTTCGGATTCCGGCAATATCTCGTCAAAGGCAACCGTGGATATTCCTTGTCCAACACCCACAAGAAGTTCGAGAGTATGGAGCCATTCCACCCGGATATGATCATCACCAACTGCCCAGGATGCCCGTATTTCCTTGATAGATGGCAATATGTGATCGCCGAGTCAACCGGCAAGACCTACGGGGAGGAGGGTCACGGAATCCCGGTCTTCACCTACGAGGAGGTGGCCGGACTGGTCCTTGGCTACGACCCTTGGGACCTCGGGCTTCAGACCCACCAAGTCAGCGTCGAGCCGCTTCTGGACAAGATGGGCATTGAATATGACCCTTCCCGCAAGTTCCTCGGCAAGAACGGCAAGGACATCGGCCGCCCGGGCTGCTGCACCTGCCTGAAATAATTTTATGAATATTCCAAAGCATACCGTTTGAGCCACTTTGTGGCAAAGGTAAGTCCTTGGGGAGGGATGGGTAACGTGAATTGATAGATGAAGTTATGAAAAATAATATACTTATAATAGGTGGTGGCCCTGCGGGCCTTGAGGCGGCTTCCGGACTCCAGAGGCTCGGCTATAATGTCATCCTTATTGAACGGACTTCGATGCTGGGCGGACATCTGGCCTCGTGGGACAGGTTGTTTCCGGACGGTGCCTCGGCATCGGCCGCCCTTGACGGACTACTCGGGAAGATGGACGGTGTCAAGTGCTTCACTGACACCGAGGTACAGTCTATCAACAGGTTGGACAAGTCATATAACGTGATCCTCTCCAACGGCATCACAGTACTGGCTGACGCCGTGCTGGTGGCCAGCGGCTTTGACTTGTTCAAAGCTGAAAAGAAAGAGGAATATGGTTACGGGATCTATGACCACGTGATCACCAACGCTGATCTGGAGGCGTGGTTCGCCTCAGGCTCTGATGTGCGGATCGACAATCCTAAGAAGATCGGTTTCGTGCACTGTGTCGGTTCCCGTGACGAGAAGTCAGGCTGCCGCTCCTGCTCGAAAGTCTGCTGCGCCACGGCCGTGAAGCAGGCCTGCGAGATGAAACAGGCTTTCCCTGACGCTCAGATCTACTGCTTCTATATGGATCTGCGAATGTTCGGCCGCCATTACGAGGATCTTTACCTTAGCGCGCAGAAGGAATATGGTGTGCGGTTCATCCGTGGACGTGTCGCCGAAGTGTCTGAGAATGTGGACGGAAGCCTTATGGTGAAGGCCGAGGACACCGTAGCCGGCAAGCCGTTGAAAGTAACCCTTGACCTTCTCGTGCTGATGGCCGGAATGAGGCCTTCGGCTTCCGGAAAGAGGGTCGGGGAGTTGCTTGAGATGCCTGTGGAGGAGGACGGATTCTTCGCGGTCCGTGACGGAATCCTGTCCGGACAAAAAAGCCAGCTTCCAGGACTGTTCCTTGCCGGGGCCGCGACCGGCCCGAAGACGTTGCCGGAGACTCTGGCTGATGCCCGTGGTGCTGTCGTGGAGATTGACCGGTATCTGTCCGACATATTCCCGAATGTTAAGAATTACAAGACTTTGGTTCGCGAGAGATGGTAGATTTCGGTTTCGGTCTGGTTCCAAGTTCCAGAATAAATCTTGACCTGTTCGACAGGGAAAAGTTCGAAGAGTTGGCCGCGATCGAGCCGGACGTGCGCAAGTGTATGGCCTGCGGGAGTTGCACCGCCGTCTGCACCGCCGGTCAGTTCATTCAGACAAGCCTCCGCGCCGCCATCGAGGAACTCCACAATGGCCATCCGGACAAGGCTCTCGGCCTTCTGAAGTCCTGCCAGCTTTGCGGAAAGTGTTCGATGGTCTGTCCACGTGGCATCAACACACGACATCTCATCCTGTCAATAGCTAAGGTGTATGGCAATAAATAGTTATTAATTCTCAATTTTAGTTATTTATAGTTCCTGCCCTTACGTGCGGACGGAGAACAGTAGAACTTGTTCGGAATGCTGTGACAATGGCGGGGAAAGGGCTATCTCTTAGGTAACAAAATTTTCAGTACGAAATGAACCCTCTATTATATTCATTGCCCCTTCAGGCGGCTCCCGAGGTCATCGACAGGATTCCGTCGGGCTACAGCAACTTTGTGATTCCGTTCGTGGTCGGCATCAGCTTTATGCTTGTCTGGCTGACTGTCGGACTGATAAGGCTTCTGGCCAAGATTCCTGCAGACGACCGCAGACGTTTCTGGAAATCATTGATCACGCCGAAGATCGCACTGAAAAACATCAAGGACCTGTTTTGCGACTGCCTTTTCCACACGAAGATCTGGAAACGCAAGCCGTTGCTCGGCTACATGCACTCCTCCATCGCCTTTGGATGGTTCATGCTGATTGTGCTTGGACACATTGAAGTGGCATTGTTCGTGCCGAAGCATCTTGCCTGGACGGACGGAGGGCTTTTCTACCCGATTTTCTATCGCTTCTTTGTCTGGATCAATCCCGGTCACGTGACGCTCCGGGGCTGGTTCTTCTTTTTCCTGATGGACTTTTTCCTGCTCTACGTTCTCACCGGAGTCGGAATGGCCATATTCAAAAGGTTCAGATCCATCGTGTTGGGAATGCGCCACACCACGAAGCCGTCGCTGGCCGACCGTGTGGCTCTCTACAGCCTTTGGATGATCTTCCCGCTGAGGCTTCTGGCCGAGAGCTTCACCGCCGACTTGAGCGGTGGAAGTTTCCTGACGGTGCCTGTCAACCACCTGTGGCACTGGATATTCGGTGACAAACTATTCTTCATGCCGGTGTGGTGGGCATATTCAATATGCTTGGGGCTGTTTTTCGCCGCGATGCCGTTCAGCCGGTATATGCACATCCTGACCGAAGTCCTGTGGATCTTGCTGCGCAACGCCGGGATTCAGCCACGACATCCTCGCAAAGGTGTAGCGGAGGCGGAGATCTACGCTTGCTCCAGCTGCGGACTTTGTCTGGACGCTTGTCCGATGAACGTGCAGAAGAAGAATCTGAAATATTCATCGGTCTATTTCATTCGCTTTTTGCGCCGGCATAACGAGAAGAAGATCAATGCTATAGCTGACAAGTGCCTGATGTGCGACAAGTGCCATGCGCTTTGTCCGGTGGGGGTTGACGCTCCGGCGCTCCGCCGCGCGCAAAGGGCTACGGTGAACAATTCGTTGGGTTATGATTATTCTTATTTGAAATCTTGTCCGGCTGGTTCTGTCGCTTCGACAAGCTCGGCGACCACCTCAACTTCGGTCCCTGAGCCTGTGGTTCGACAAGACTCACCAACCATCGAAGGGCCGACCAATGCTGAGACCACCCCTGAAGTGATGTACTTCGCCGGCTGTATGACCCACCTGACCCCAAGGATCATCAAATCCGTGGAAAAAGTCTTCAAGTCCGCCGGAGTGAACTACACTTTCGCCGACCGGGACGGAGGAATATGCTGCGGCCGCCCTCTGATGCTCGCCGGCAAGACAAACGCCGCCTACGAGACCATCTCCGCCAACCGCAGGATGATCCTCGGCTCCGGCTGCCGCACCCTTGTCCTCTCCTGCCCGATCTGCTACAAGATTTTCAAGGATGAATATGCCCTCGAAGGCGTTGAGGTGCTCCATTACACCCAGTTCATCAAACGTCTTGTCGATGAAGGGAAACTTAAACTGACCGCCGGGGACGAGCGCATAGTCTATCACGATCCGTGTGAGCTGGGCCGTGGCTGTGGAGTCTATAAAGAGCCTCGTGAGGTTCTGGCCCAAGCCGGCACGCTGGTGAAAGCCACCAAGGAAGGCGACGAGAGCATCTGCTGCGGAGGCAGTCTGGGCAGTCTCACTCTCGATACACGTGACCGTGCCAAGATCACCGAGTCTTCAGTCGGTAACCTCTTGGTAAACAATCCTCAGACCATAGTCACTGCCTGCCCTCTCTGCCTCAAGACCTTCTCCGAGTCCGTTCCCGAGTCCGTCAACGTACAAGACTTCGCCGAACTCCTCTCACACCGCCTATAGTCCGCCTTCCACGGCGGCATTTTGGCCCATATTCGTTCCCCGCGACCTCCGCGTGCCCCTCCACGGCGGCATTTTGCCCCATATTCGTCGCCCGAGGCGTCCGCACGGCCCTCTTAGGCAACACTTTGGGGCAAATTTGTTCCCGATGGCACTCAAATCCCTACCGCCTCTCTTTCGAGAGAATGCCCAGGCAAGGAACATAGCAGATCCCGAGCAGCAGCGCGACGGCAGAGGATGACACTTCAAGCCAAGTGAAGCTATCCACCAGCATAGTGACACCCCAGATCGCTCTTCCGAAGAATAGAACCAGCATAGTGACGATAGCCGCCTTCCGGAGCGGTAGCCTGCGGATGAGTCCGAGGACCGAAAGGCCGTAGCACCCGGCGAGAAAGAACGCCGCCGCGATGCCGATCGTGATCAAATATGGCAGCGCGGCCCCGTGCACCGCTATCTCATCCATAATCCCGTTTATCCCATAGATACCGAACACCGCCTCAAGGCAAAACAGGCAGGCCAGATGCCCCACGCCGATCACAAAATGCAGAATCACTCCCAGTAAAACCAATTTTCTCATACAAAAGATTTTTTATGAATATTACAATGCCGCCTTATATGGATATTCTCATATCCACTACCAACCTATCCTTGGAAAGCGATTGCAAATATACACGGAAACCACATTCGTCTCCCCTATCCCGTATGGACAAAGAGCACCCTTTAACCTCTTGATTCTGAATATTTACGATATTGAAGAGATGGACAAATCACCTAAAGCCAAATATCTATTTAAGGAAACCGAGAAGGTAATCCTCCATTAGTTTGTAGCCCTCCAGATTAGGATGAACAGTATCCTTTGAATATGCCGGAAGGATCTTGCCGTCCTTGCCAGCCAAAAGGGTGAAGTAATCAACATATCTTAAATGCTGCTCTTTGGCGTAAGCTTTAAGTAAATCATTGAACTGAAGCACTTTGTCATAGCAATCAGTCACTGTCGGCCTCCAGCGGATGTTATATGACGGCAGCAGCGAGCACAAAATCGGCTTGATCTTGTTGGCACGGGCGATCTCACACATCGACTTGATGCTCCCGACAGCAGCCTCAACATCAACGGCATGACCGTCATTCAGTGCTATGTCATTGATTCCGCACAGGATAACGACATATTTCGGATGAAGGTTCACTACATCCTGCCTCATTCTCACCAGAATCTGTGAAGTTGTCTGGCCGCTGATTCCGCGGCCGATGAGATTGTTTTCGGCAAAGAAATCCGGATCCTGGCGAACCCATCCCTCTGTGATCGAATCGCCGAACAAAACAGCTTTCGGCTTGACCGTGACGTTCGAGTTGGCATCGGAGTATTTTCCGAATCCAGCCCAGTCTTTATTCTGGGCATAAAGAGGCATGGAAGCCAAAAAGATGGTGATTGAAAGGATGAGGTGCTTGGTTGACATATTCATTGATTTTAGATAAAGTAAAAAAACGCATTGTGTCAGCGTACGGTGACCACTGTGACTCCCGGAGTGCCGACTGTGTAGGTGCAGCGCAAGGCATAGACCTCGTCCAGTTCCTTGCGGATGGCGTTGGTAAGGACATAGTCTCCGACGCCCGTGATGAAACGGACCCTCATCCCACGGTGAGGCAGACATTTCTTGATCTCGGTCTTGAAGGCATCCATCTGGAACTGAAGGGCTTGTCCCGGCTGCACGGAACGGCTGCCAGCCAACGCCTCAAGATGAAGGTCAACAGTGATCTCACCATAATCTGTGTAGCGGGACTTAGGCTGCTCATCGGAAGCGGCGGGCCTGCGCCTTGCGAATATCGAGTTGCGCAGCCTTTCCTCCTCCTTCTCGTCCGTCACGGCGAAATCCCATTTGCCAAGGCTGACAACCATTCCATCGTCCAGTCTCACATAGTACGTCTTCTTGTCAATTCTCTGGATCTTACCGTGCTCATCGGACTCCATCAGCACCACCATGTCCCCGACCTTCGGGTCAGAATTGACCTTGACCGGCTCAGCGGGCTTCTCATTATGCTTTGCCTTGACAGCAGGCCTGACCGGCTCATCCTTAGGGATCAGCCCTTTCAGATCCTTCAAACTATGCAATGTCTTCGCCATAACACTCTAAATCTTCTCCATCTTGTAACGCAAGGCCTTGAGTTCCAGTGCCGCGCCGACACGGTACATAGCGGAAAGCGTGTGTCGGAAGACATTGAACGCCTCAACGCTCTGCGGCTCGACTCCCTGCCTCATCATAAATGAATATGCCTCCCCGGCCAAAATGGCGAGGTTCTTCGCTATCCCGGCGGCTTCCTTCGAATTCAAAGGATGTTTAAGAATATCCCTGGTCACGTGCTCGTCCAGGTCATCGAATCCTCTGGAGCCGACCAGTGATGAATATCCTTGGTCTTTGTACCGGATCCAATCCTTGTCCCACCAGCAGGCGACGGCCATTCCGATGTAGGCGGTCCAGGCCAGCACCACCTCGGGATAACCGTTGAACTCCCTGACAGCGTCACCGGAATATTCCAAGGCTATCGGTTCCCATCTGGCCGTGATGTCAGGAGTGCTCAGAAGCATTCCGTCCAGCAGTCCTCTGGCCGTACTCAGTTCCACAAGCCTATCGACCAGGTCACTCTCGTATTTCTCGAATATGTCCATATCTTTTTGTTTAATCCTCCCTCCCTGGATAACGAAAAAGGCTTCAGACAATGTCCGAAGCCTTTTCGTGCTCTGCTAGGGACTCGAACCCTAGACCCACTGATTAAGAGTCAGTTGCTCTACCAACTGAGCTAGCAAAGCATTATGTTTTGAGCGGCCTAAGCCTTTTGCTCTGGAAAGAAGCGCTGCTCCTTTTGTGATCCGTTCGGGGCTCGAACCCGAGACCCCAACATTAAAAGTGTTGTGCTCTACCAACTGAGCTAACGAATCTTTCCAACCTTTTCAAGAAGTGGTCTTCCTGATTGGGATTGCAAAGGTAGGGCATTCGGATGAATTATCCAAATATTTTTGCGAAAATTTTACAAAAAAGTCAGTTCCTTCAAAAACACCGAATCCGCCAACCGAGCCCATTGAGGAAAGGATTTGTCCGCTACAAACTCATTATCAGCGAAGTGCAGCAACAAGTCCAGATCAAAGCTGTCCGAGGTCACTGCCGGACGCGGAACCGACCCGTTCTCCTTAACTCCATCAACGGCTCCGCAATCCATCCTATACCCTTCAGTGGCATCGTACGCGTTGCACTTCTGTTCAACGTGCGACGGCACCATCAGCAAAGGCTTTCCTAAATACATAGCCTCACAGACAGACTCGAAACCGGCCGTGGAGGCATACGCGTGGCAACCTGCCATCTGACGCAGAAACTCCTCGTCATTCAGATAATAAAAAGACAACGTCTCGTCAACGACCTTCACGGGAGCCTCGTCCGCCCTGTCCCAGAAAAAGCGTAGCGGAACATCCGGATGGGCGGAATGCCACTCCAGAACATCCTGCGAGAATCCGGCGTTCAGCATATATCCGTGAATATACCCGCCGTCACGCACAGCCGGGTCATCCGTGCCGTCAGCCCTGCGGAGACTGAGCACTTCCGGGCGCAGGAGCGGCGGGACAACCTTGATCTTACGCTTAGGGTCATCACGCATCGGCCTGAAACTGAGCGCAAGAACCTTAGCCGCGCCCCACGCCACCATATTCGTGAAAAAGTTCAGCGCATAGTGGCCTGAATATCCGGAAGAAGGGAATTTGAAGTCTTTGTGCAGGAAAAGGAATTGGTGCCCGAGACATATCATCGGTGACTTCAGGCGGCTGAAGCGATAGCCGAGAGTCCCGAGAATGTCATAGAAATTGACCACCACATCCGGTCTCAAATCCTTCAGCCGACGGGATATGAACCGGATGGACGGCACAAATCCTGCGATGTGCAAGACATTGTACAGGCCTGTCTTCAAGGAACTTGCCTTGCGGTTCGAGGCCGACGGCACGAAATTGAAGCTTTCGAACATCTCGACCGGAGCCTGGATTGTCCGCGCGAAGAAAGCCGGCAGCCTGCGGGCCGGGCTCTTGCCCACCAGCACTGCGGCGACCTCATGCCCGTTCTCACGCAGAAGCCTTTCCATAGAGATGGCCTGGGTCAGGTGCCCCCTACCCTCTCCCTGAACGATAAAGACGTACCTCATATACTTATAGTAACCTTACCTCTTACTTGAGTACTCCTTGACCCTTTGTTCATCGGCGAGCGGGCAGACGAGCACATTGCCGCCTTTGACAGCCACGATGTAGCCCTCCAACCCTTTGACAATCACCGTTCCTGCATCCTCAGCGTGAACGATGCAGCCATCGCAGTCAAAGAGTCGCACATCCTTACCTACAGCCTTGTTCCCATTACTAGTGGAATCAGCGATGCAACCATCCGGCACAGGATCATCATCAGGCGAAGGAATATGCTCCTTCACGGAACTGTAACTGCCAAGGTCAGACCATCCCAGATCTCCCTCAACGACATAAATCTCATCGGACTTCTCCATCACGGCGTAGTCAATGGAGATCTTCTCACAGGTCGGAAACAATTCCTTGACGGTCTCATCCTCCGTACAAGTCCCGAACGACGCGGCTATCCGGTCCATAACCTCAGCGATCCTCGGAGCGTGTGCACGCATCTGGGCGACAATGGTTCCGGCGCTCCAGACGAATATCCCGGCGTTCCAAAAGTATGTGCCTGCGGCAAGATATTCCTTGGCGGTGGCAAGGTCAGGCTTTTCCTTGAACTCCCGCACCTTGACGACCTCCTCAGGACGTTTCTCTTCCGCGAATATGTACCCGTAGCCTGTCTCCGGACGTGTCGGTTCGATGCCGACGGTCACAATCCGATTGCCTTCAGCGGTGAAATTCAACGCCTTGCGGATTATATTCGAAAATTTTTGTTCATTTAATATCAGAGCGTCAGCCGGTGTGACGACGACGTTCGCGTCTGGGCTGACGGAAGAGATCTTCCAACAGGCATACGCTATACACGGAGCGGTGTTGCGTGGCTCCGGTTCCGCAAGAATATGCCCGGCCGGGATCTCCGGAAGCTGCTCCTTCACTATTCCCACATAATCCGCTGACGTGACGACCCAGAAATTCTTCAGGTCACAGACAGGCCGGAACCTGTCAACTGTCAACTGAATCATCGTCTTGCCTATTCCAAGCAGATCAATGAACTGCTTTGGCATCCCGGGAGTGCTGACCGGCCAAAGTCTGCTGCCGATGCCTCCAGCCATAATCACAACATGCGTTTCCATAACAATCAAGTGCTTTTATAGTCCGTCTTAATTATGATTCCTAATCAAAAACGTTTTCTAATCATTTGTAAATTTAGGAAAAAACACCGACATCCAATGATTATTTTGTAATTTAGCGAGACAAAACGCGAACTTTTAATTTTTGATATTATGAGAAAGTACATCGCCGAGTGCATCGGAACAATGGTTCTGACACTTCTTGGCTGCGGAACGGCCAGGTCATCGGAGCCGTCATCGCCGGCGCGACCCTCCTCATTCTCACGAAAGTTGTCGCCGCTCCTGATCTCACAGGAGGTCTTGGTACCAACGCGGTGGCCAACGCCGGCGGAGCAGGCCCTCAAGGATCTCTGGGTATTCATCGTCGCCCCTCTCTGCGGCGGAGCCCTCAGCGCCGTCGTATGGTCAGCACTCGCGCCAGCCGCTGACGAGAAGTAGTTTTTCAACGTGTCATCTAAAACCATAGCCGTACGCACAGAATGGAAAAGTCGGACTTTTTTCTCAGGAAAAATCCCTCAACACGACAAGATTTACATGGAATATGCTTGTAAATCTTCAAAAAAGGGTTAACTTTGCAGACTGTTTACAAGAAGTAAAACAACTTTTAAAGCAATAAAGAAATGAAAAAAGGACTTCATCCCGAAACCTACCGCCTTGTAGCTTTCAAGGATATGTCGAACGACACCGTGTTCGTAACCCGTTCATGCGCGGAGACAAAAGAGACTCTCGTTGTTGACGGAGTTGAGTATCCGGTTGTAAAGGTCGAGATCTCCAACACCTCTCACCCATTCTACACCGGTAAAGTCAAGCTAGTTGACACCGCCGGACGCGTCGACAAATTCTACCAGAGATACAAGAACCGTCAGAAGTAATTTCTGCCACGGAAACGATAGACAAAGGCTGCGGAGAGTTCCGTGGCCTTTTCTTATATATAGTCTCAGACTCGCCGGCGTTTTGCCGGAATATTCCCCGAATCCACCATATTTACGGAAATATTCATAATTTTCGTAATTTTCCACAGAAAATTTTGGAAGTTCAAGATTTTTGTCTACCTTTGCATTCCAAAACCAAAGAACGCTGGGTTCGTATAACGGTTAGTACTCAAGATTCTCAATCTTGCAATAGGAGTTCGATTCTCCTACCCAGTACAAGGGTGCCGGAAACGGTGCCTAATGATTAAAAAGGAATCGCTCGAAGGAACGGTTCCTTTTTTCATCATCACCGAGCCTGAACTGTGCTTGCCGCCCAATAAATCCGTTTGCCGAATCGTTGATATTCATTAAATTTGTGTCGTTAAACCAACAACAGATGAAGATGAAAAAGATAACTCTTCTTGCGGTGGCCCTTTTCGGAGCCGCCTCCATGTCAGCCGCTCCCAAGGCGACAGAGACGGCCATAAAGGCCTCGGATTCAAGAATCACTTACATCGGCAGGACCGAAGTGAAGGACGGGAATGTGTCGTTTGACTGGACTGGGGTGTACGCCAAAGTGCGGTTTCAGGGCAATTCATTGAGTTTCAAAGTTTCTGACACAAAAAAGAACTACTACAACGTGTGGCTCGACGGTTCCATGGCGACAACTCCGGACAAGGTGATCGCGGTGCATGGATCAGACACGACCATCGTGATATTCACTCAGGAAGAACTCAAAGCCCGCTTCGGCAAGGATCGTAAGGCCGCCAAGGCGCCTCATCAGGTGATCCTTCAGAAGCGCACCGAAGGCGAACAAGGCACCACGACCATCAGCGGGTTCATCACTGACGGAGAGTTCCTTCAGGCCGACGCTCCCAAGGAAAGGATCATTGAATATATCGGCGACTCCTACACTTGCGGCTACGGTACGGAAAGCTCGACCAAAGAGCGCTTCAAGCCTGAGACCGAGAACCAGAACCTCACCTACGCATGTGCGATGGCAAGATACTTTGACGCGGATCAGATTGTCGTGGCGCATTCCGGGATGGGAATATCCCGCAACTACAACGGCAATGTCAAAGGCTACTTCATGCCGGACAGATACCTCCAGACCTACGACATGGTAAAGGACGTGAAGTGGGACGCCAAATCCTCTCCGCTAAAGCCGGGCATAACAGTCATATACCTTGGCACCAATGATTTCTCGACAGGAATGCAGCCAGCCGAAAGGCTGTTCGTCAAGAACTACATCACACTGCTGAAAGAGATCAAGGACAACTATGGCGAGGACTACCCTATCCTCTGCGTCGCCCCGAAAAACGATCTTCTGATGTTCGACTACATCCGCAAGGCTCTCGACAGCTGCGGACTCAAGAATGTCCACATAATGGCTCTTACCAAATCCGTCCATAACAATGACTCCGACATGGGAGCCGACGGGCATCCGAACTATGCGGGTCATCTCAAAAAGGCTCACGCGATGATCCCTTACGTCTCTACCATCACCGGATGGGAACTGACCGGAAACGAGGTAAAATAATAGGTTATGACGACAAAAGGCAAAATATTCACCTGGACAGGAGTCATCCTCGCCCTTGCCCTGGCGGGATTCATCTATTTCAGGTTCTATTTCGTCTTCGGAGACGGTGTGAAGGCAGGTGAGCTCAACCAGTTCATCTACAAGGGCTATGTCTGGAAAACCTACGAAGGCAAATTGATCCAGGCCGGATTCCGCGGCTCGAACAGGAACACAGGCGGGGCCGCGGTCGAATCCTATATATTCGATTTCTCCGTCGAGGACGAGGAAGTGGCCAACGAGCTTATGAGATGCAGCGGCAAATCCGTTGAACTTCATTACAAGGAATATCTCGGAACCCTTCCGTGGCGTGGAATGCAGAAATACGTCGTGGACAGGATAATCTCAACCTCAACACCAGCAAACGAATAATGAGAAGAGCACTTACAATCATCGCGTTGGCGACACCTCTCGCACTCAACGCCCAGACCGGAGTCGTCACCACACATCCGGCGAACCCTGACGGGAAACAAATCACCATGGAGGAGGCCGTGCTCGGCAGAAATGTCCGTCCGGCGAGCGTCGCCGCGTCATGGAAAGACAGCGACACCTTCATAACCTACAAGGACGGCAAGTGGATGCAGGAGAATCTATCGACAGGAGAGGTCTCCGAATATTCCGCCACACGGCTGCCTGAAGGATTTCCGAAGGATGCCGGGAACATCACGCGCAGCAGTGCCGGAACATACGCCTACACTGTGGGCAAGAGCCTGTACATCTTCGAAAAGGCTCCTGTCTGCGTCGCTGAGAGCGAGAGTCCGGACATCACCTACGGCCAGTTTGTCAGCCGCAACGAGTTCGGGATAGAAAACGGAATCTTCTGGTCACCTGACGGTTCCAGACTGGCTTTCTACAGGAAGGATGACTCCCTGGTCTCAGACTTTCCTCTTCTGGACATCACTACACGCACCGGCACGCTCAATAACATCAAATACCCGATGAACGGGATGGACAGCGAGAATGTCAGGCTCGGAATCTACGACGTGGAAAGCGGCAGGACAGTGTGGTGTGATGTCAATGAATATGGCCGCGACCAGTACCTTACGAACATCAGTTGGTCACCAGACAGCAAGAATGTACTCATCCAGGTTCTTGACCGTACGCAGAAGCATCTGAAACTGAACATGTACAGGGCTTCTGACGGGACGTTCGCGCGCACGATCCTCACCGAAGATGATTCTCGCTATGTCGAGCCGCTGGATCCAGTACGGTTCTTCAAGGGAACATATTCATTCATCTACAGGACAAACAACAGGGACGGGTACCGCAACCTTTACTTGTGCGACACACTGGGAACAGTCAGGAGGTTGACCGTGACGGACGCTGACGTGGAGTACCTTGCCAACGACGGGCGGTTCGTTTACTATACTTCGGCGGAGATCTCGCCGGTCGAAAACCACCTGTTCAAGATCGAGGTCAAGATGTCCCGGTCAAGAATCCCTGCGGACATCGTAACGAAAGCCAAATTCGGCAAACCGATCAGATTGACGACCGAGGAAGGCTGGCACACAATCAGCCTCAACGAAGACTGCTCCAAGTACATCGACAACTACAGCAGCTTCAATGTGCCGCGCGTCACAAACATAATGACCGGCAACGGAAAGCTGATCCGCAATCTCATCACAGCTGAGGATCCTCTCAAAGAGTACAAGACCGGAGAAGTGCTTTTCGGCACGGTCAAGAGCGCGGACGGCAAGTACGACAACTGGTACAGACTCTTTCTGCCGACAGATTTCGACCCGGCGAAGAAATACCCTGTTGTCCTCTACGTCTATGGAGGCCCTCACTCACAAATGGTCCAGAACACATGGCTCGGCCAGGTACGGATGTGGGAGATGCTCATGGCACAGAAAGGCTATATCGTCTATGTCCAGGACAACCGGGGTACCCAGAACCGTGGCGCTGAATATGAGAAAGCCATCCACCGCCATTGCGGACAGAACGAGATGGCCGATCAGATGGTGGGCATAAACATGCTGAAGTCCCTTCCGTTCGTCGATTCTGACAGAATCGGAGTCCATGGCTGGAGTTATGGCGGTTTCATGACCATCTCCCTGATGACCAACTATCCGGAGACATTCAAGGTTGGAGTGGCCGGAGGTCCGGTAATCGACTGGAAATGGTACGAGATCATGTACGGAGAACGCTACATGGAGACCGAGGCCACAAATCCTGACGGATTCGCGCAGACAAGTCTCATCGGCAAGGTTGACGGCCTCAAGGGCAAACTGCTCATCTGCCAGGGAGCCATCGACAACACCGTTGTCTGGGAACACAGCCTCAGTTTCGTGCAGAAATGTGTCGAGAACAATGTCCAGTTAGACTATTTCCCTTATCCATGCTCCGAGCATAACGTCTTCGGCAAGTGGAGGATTCATCTCATGGACAAGGTCACAAACTATTTTGACGACTACCTGAAGTAATTCAGATTCAATGAACGGACATTCATAAGGCAGGGCGGTTCTTGACGAGCCGCCCTGTTGTTATATTCATCCGTCACAATCCGGTGAGGGACTATGGAAGCGGAGCGCTTACCGCATCCTTGATGGCTTGGAACACATATTTCTTGCCGCCCAATTCACAGGAAGCCACATAAGGGTTAGATTCATCATAGACAAACCTGCCTTTGACCTCACCGTAATACACATCATCGAATAAGAAGGTTCCTATTGTTATGGAAAACTTGTCATAGACATTTCTTATAGTGAAAGGTTCCTTCTTGGCTTTCTGGATGACACCGTTCTTTACCGAGAAATAAATAGGGACATTATTGTTGATGTTCACCCCGCCCAGTTGGCCTGAGTTGGAAAACACAGTCACATATTCAACATCCTTGGTCTGTTTGAGGTCCTCAAGATAACTCAACAACGTGCCGTATCTCTTGAACCGGAAGGTATCTGTAGAGGCGTCATAATAGCCGTCACGCAGATAGACATGGCCAAAAGTCGAGTAATCGAACGCGAACGTGAATGATGTTTGGCCAAGTATAAGCTCGTAATTGGTCATGTTGACAGGAACTTTCGTCGTTCCGTCATCGGAAAGGACAAGTTTCCCGTTATAACTCGTGAACTGTTCGTCATCCGTTCCGCCTTTTAAGCCTTCTATATTCAGGTCACCGACACTGCAATATTCAGGTATTATGGTTTTCGTGGAAGACTTGGCCTGCAAGCCATAGTCAGGCAATGGTTCGCGATAGTAGATTGACTCTCCATAACCTTTCTCTGTAGGCATGTAATTTACATCCACGACAAGAGGAGACCCGCCATCACCATAGGTCAGCGCTTCCGTCACTGTGCTTTCAACAGTTCCCAACGATCTTTCCCAGGAGTTCTCCACCCCGGTGTTGTCTATTTTCATGAAATGGTCTCCATAAATGAAATCGTTCGGAGAAATACCGATCCAGGCAAACTCAACCTTGCGGAATCTGTTGATATCACCCAAACTTCTATACATAAAATAGCCGGCTCCGTCTTTGGATTCAGGGAATTTCACCCCTCCCCATTCCTTCTCGGGCTGACCTTCCACAATTCTTGTGATCTCATAATCAGCGGTCACCGTAGTCATCTCCCAAGAGGAACCTGTCATTCTGACACTAACGTCAACCTTGTACGGCACGCCACATGTGGCCGCTATTTTTCCGGCGTCCGTGATTGTCTTGCCCCCGAATGAGAAACTTGTCGGTTTGGTTCTGGCGGACAGATCTGACATTGACGGAGATCCTGAGCGCCAATCCGGCAATTCATTCCGAGTCAGATATATGTACCCCCGGCTGTCGGATGTCTTGCTGTAGGAATTTCCAGTCTGATCCTTGAACTCCACCTTGCAATTTGGTATCGCAACAGGTCCCGGGCCAGAGACTATCAAGGCGCAGCCACCAGAATATGGATTTACATATTCATAGGTCGTGTCTTTCTTCTCTCCCGTCGAATTGACTTTCGCCAAAGACCTTACAGGAGCGACATTGTACTTGCTCCAATCAACCTCCTCCACATAAAGAGTGTCGACAACCGACATCATGGTGCCGGACTCACCATCGCTGCCTCTCAGGTACTTGAAAAAGTCATAGATGGATACCGCTGTTCTCGGCCACTTAGGGTACATATCAATATCGTACACTCCGTTGCCCGGATTATCCAGTCCTTCTTCACTGAGTACCAGTTCCTTCCATAAATCGTATGCGGATTTTCCATTAGCACCGTCACTGCCGTCCTTGCCATCGGTACCGTCTTTTCCGTCAGCGCCGTCCTTACCGTCTTTGCCATCGACACCGTCTTTACCATCCTGGCCGTCAGCGCCATCTTTTCCGTCAGTGCCATTTTTACCATCGACACCGTCACGACCGTCAGTGCCATCCTTGCCATTAGCGCCAGAGGCTCCGCTTAGATATTCATAGAAATCAGCTATGGACGTCTTGGAAGGATCCCACTTTGTCCCTGGATTCTTAGGATCCTCCAATCCAGATGGAGACTGAACATCTGTCACCCAAAGTTCATAGGCAGACTTACCTGCCGAACCATCGGCTCCGTCTTTGCCATCCGCGCCATTCTTTCCATCAACGCCGTCTTTACCGTCCTTGCCATCGGCACCATCTTTGCCGTCTTTACCATCGGCTCCGTCTTTGCCGTCAATGCCATCTTTGCCATCGGCACCATCTTTTCCGTCAACACCGTCTTTACCATCCTTGCCGTCAGCGCCATCCTTTCCGTCAAGGCCATCTTTTCCGTCCTTGCCGTTTACGCCATCCTTACCATCGGCACCTGTGTCACCTTTTGGTCCCTGGGCCTTGACACCAGTGTCAACACTGCCTATCCACCAGTTTCCGTTAGATCCGACATAAGGCGTATCACCATCCTTACCGTCAGCGCCGTCCTTGCCGTCAATGCCGTCTTTACCGTCCTTGCCATCGGCGCCATCCTTTCCATCAACGCCATCTTTGCCATCGCGACCTTTGGCAGCAATGTGAGTAAAAATAGTGTCACGGGTTTCCTTATTAACGATGATCCATTCGCCGGTCTTTGGGTCGATCTCCGGTGTCAGGCCATTCTTGCCGTTCAGACCATCGGCTCCATCTTTGCCGTCCTTACCGTCCGCGCCGTCCTTGCCATCAACACCATCTTTACCATCGGCTCCATCCTTTCCATCGGCGCCGTCTTTGCCATCAGCGCCGGTATCACCCTTATCGCCCTTGGCACCAGCCTTGCCAGTCAAATATTGGAAGAATTTCTGAATGGAAAGATCGTCCAATGTGATTTCATTTCCGTTCGGATCAACCACTTTGCCTCCGGCGGCAATCGTTTCCTGAACGTATCTTTTCCACATTTCGTACGCGCTCTGGCCGTCAACTCCATTTTTGCCGGAAACACCGGTATCGCCCTTATCACCTTTATCGCCTTTGTCTCCTTTATCACCCTTATCTCCTTTGGCTCCAGTATCTCCTTTATCACCCTTATCACCTTTATCTCCGGTATCACCTTTGTCGCCCTTGTCACCTTTGGCTTTGATTCCGGTGTCATGATCTCCAATCCACCAGTTTCCATCCTTGATATATGGGATAAGTCCATCCGCGCCATCGTTTCCCGTAAGGAACCAATAGAAATCCACCATCGATGTCTTGGTTTTATCCCATTGACTTCCAGGATTGTGAGGATCATCGATTCCGGTAGCGACATATTCCTTCCAAAGTTCATAGGCGGATTTGCCGTTCGCGCCGTCAACACCATCGGCACCATCCTTGCCATCTTTGCCGTCCTTACCGTCAACGCCATCCTTGCCTTTAAGATAAAGGAAAAAATGACTGATGTCAACAGAGCCGGTATAGTCAATCTGCTTTTCCTGTACCGCCTTGACCCATAGTTCATAAGCCGACAATCCGTCTTTACCGGCAACACCCTGGATTCCTTGTTCTCCACGTGGTCCGACCGGCATGGTCACCTCCAGTGAATTGCAGGAAGCCAACATCGACACCCCAATGAGCGCCATGATCAATGATCTAAAATGATTTTTCATAAATGAATATGATTTATTGTTGGTTAAGATAATTCCACAGTGATTCTGACGTCACCCTTTCAATAACGACCTTACGGTCTCCTCTTCGCTGTTCGTCCGAAGCCGATTCAGGGACAAGAGCCACTCGCTTGCCAAAGCCTCTGTAACAAAGCCTGGACGTCGGTATTCCTCTCAGCAGAAGCGCTTCATAGACCGCCTTGGCACGGGCACGTGAAAGTTCCTCATTGTATTCCACAGTTCCCTTGGCGTCAGTATAGCCGGCGACAAGGAAACGTGTATCCGGAAATTGCGCCAAAGTGTTAGCTATCTCATCCAGAGTAAACTGGGAATCAGCCGTGATCGTGGCTTTGTCGAAATCAAAGTTCACATTGTCCATCATTTCAGCCAAAGTCTTCTCTGAAGGAATTTCCTTGATGACCTCGCGGATAACCTCGACCGGGACCTCACGGACAACTTCCCTCTCAATGACATTTTGAGGATAGAGTCCCGCATATTCATCGAGATGCTTAGAAATGTAACGGTCCGCCACAGACTTGTTCTTGTCCTGTCCTCCCAACCTCAGCACTATTCCGGCGGAGGCTTGGGCGAAATTGATGCCGTCGGTACCAAGCGAGTGATTGTACTGCCCTTGAATATGCACTCCCACCCTATCGCTCATCCAGCCGATCACACCGATGCCGGCGGACAAAGGGAAAAATGTGTCTGAATCAAAGGTATATCCTTTATTCCAAGCATCCTCAGCCCGCCATAAGGCCTCCTTTGTGACATCTCCCTTGAACTGTCCGAAATAGGAAGTCGGAAAATTTTTGTGGTAATAGTTGACACCTAACCTGAGATATGGTTGGATCCAGCCGCTTCTTACAAACGGGCGGAACTGTATTCCCGGACTGACCATCAATGAATATCCCTGCCGTTGGCTTTCGGATTCATAGTATTTTGCAAATCCTAAGGTACCCTGCAGATCGGCATACAGCCATTTCTTCAGTTCGACAGCCGAGTAGAGTTCGACTCCGCCATACAGCATCTTCTCATCAAGGTTGAAGATATAATCTCCACCTGAGGTCTGATGAAAGTTTGACACGGTCGTTCTCGTGACGTTCATTGCAGCCCCGCCAAGGCCGAACTCCCAGGCTCTTGGCACTGTCTTGCTTTGCGAATGTCCAGCCAATGGACAAAGCAGCGCCAGCACGATGGCGGACGCCATCCTGTTCAGTTTGATTTTCATAAAAGATAATTATTTGGTTAACAGTTACTTCAGAACATATTCAGTAATATTCTCAATGCCAGGAATGCCAAAATAAGCCGCGATCAAGTCTCCCTTTAGATAGATTTTCCGTCCTATGAGTCCAGGGTTGTCAGCCAGATTGATTTCGGTACGTATGTCACCTTTCGGCAATTTGACAGACATGCACGAACTTTTTGACGTGACTGATGAACGGGAAGCTATCGCCAAACATGTCATGGAGGTGAACGGTGGTGTGAAAGAAATTCCTTCCTTTGCCGATGACAGATCACCACCCACAATGTAGCCGCAAACCCAGACACTTTTCTCTCCGATGTGCTCCTTAGCCTGCGCCACACTGTACGCCGTGGACACGGTAGTACCCGGATCCGCACCTTGGCCGGAACCGATCTCGTAGTCATAACTGCTCCAGACCCGGCTTGTGTCCACTGTAATGGAAATGCCATTACCGGCATCAGGCTTTGGAGGCTCGATGGCAGGGCAGGATATGCCCAATGTCAGAACCTCACACGCCTCAAGATAGCGTGTCAGCAGAATCTTTGAGGTAGTGCCGTCATCCAGAGAAACGGAGACGTTTCCGGCCTTGAAATAACCTATGCGGTTTTCTGTCTGAGAGTACTTGAGGTTTCCCTCCGCTGACGATACGGTCACGGAACCATTCGGGTATGTCGCGCCGAATTCGGAATCCAGCCTCATCCTAAGGCCGGAATTGAGTTGCGTACAGTTAAGGCGGGCTTTAGTGCTTGTCCCCGACTGAACCACGACAACCTGTTCGTCTCCGAACTGCGGAGCGGAAAACTCTGGTTTCTCGAAAACCCTTGACACGGCCTTGACGGTATAACTACCTGGATTAACAAGCATTGACTCCGGGGAATCGCCATACGCTCCTTCATAGAGTACATCTCCGGCCGAATTTTTCACTGTAAGAATGAATGCGTCGGTGTCAGGCAGATCAACAGTCGCCCTGGTGAGCATTCTTTGCGAGAAATTCCAACTCAACGTGCCTTGGGCGGTTTCGGAAGGAATCTTGTTGCACGAAAACATAACGGCGGCCAATGCCATCATTCCGACCGACGCGGTCCTGGAAAGGATTCTGAGAGAACTCTTCATAGTTGTAAAAATTTAACAGTCCGCACCGTTGCGGGCCGTCTGCAAAAGTATGGTGACTAAACGTAAATAATGAAAAGAAACAAAAAATGTTTTCTATAAAAAACGTAAATTTCTGTTTTTTATAGAAAATTCACGGGGCAAGCGCATTCACTGCGTTCACCCCGCTACTTAACCTAAACT
>OJAW01000672.1_pt1 | contig 23017 bp, 23 predicted proteins | sample 1589151 | NCBI WGS metagenome assembly OJAW01 (sample SAMN03283290) | human gut metagenome | biome: human-associated habitat; material: feces | host: Homo sapiens | place: Peru | collected 2012
TAACAAAACATAACGTGTCTTTAAGGCGTGGTTCAGGTGCTTTATCGACAGTCTGACAACTTGACAAATGTCAAGTCACTTAATTATCAATATTTACTTGACATGCGTCAAGCTATTAATACTTTATTCACCGCCCGTCAGAGTTTAATGTATATATAAAGAAAAATTACAAATAATATCCGTACAGAGGTGTTATGTATGATTTTTCTAAAAGCATTTCTTATCGGCGGACTTATATGCGTCGTCGGTCAGCTTTTAATAGACCTCACGGCGTTAACTCCGGCGCGTATTCTCGTCGGTTTTGTTGTCACGGGCGTTATTCTATCCGCCGTCGGGCTGTATAAACCGTTTGCCGAATTCGCGCAGGCGGGTGCGACGGTTCCGCTGACCGGATTCGGTCACGTTCTGTGCGAGGGAACGAAAAAAGCAGTCGACGAGCAGGGGCTTATCGGCGCGCTGACAGGTCCGATGACTGCAGGCAGTGCGGGAATCATGGCGGCGCTGCTGTCGGGACTTGCCGTTTCGCTGTCGGCAAAGCCTAAATCAAAATAAATTGCGCTCCCCTCTTGACAAATCCAAAAAACGGATTATACTATATATTAGCACTCGAAATATCAGAGTGCTAATATTTCTTTTTAAAGGTGACGTATCATGAAGAAAAAACAGTTTAAAGCAGAATCGAAAAAACTGCTTGACATGATGATTAACTCTATATATACGCATAAGGAAATCTTTTTAAGAGAGCTTATCTCAAACGCGAGCGACGCTATCGACAAGCTTTATTTCCGTTCGCTTACCGACGAAAGCGTAGGCAAAAACAAAGAGGACTTTTTCATCAAAGTCGATATTGACAAGGAGAACAGAAACCTCATCATTACCGATAACGGTATCGGCATGACGAGCGAGGAGCTTGAGAACAACCTCGGCACGATCGCCAAAAGCGGTTCTCTCGATTTTAAGAAGGACAATGCGGAGTCGGATAAAAAAGACGACGTTGAAATTATCGGTCAGTTCGGCGTAGGATTCTATTCTGCATTTATGGTAAGCGACCTCGTTACCGTCGAAAGTAAGGCTTTCGGCTCGGAGCAGGCGTACCGCTGGACGTCGACCGGTGCGGACGGCTACACAATCGAGCCGTGCGATAAGGAGGACGTCGGCACCGTTATCACTCTTCACATAAAAGAGGATACGGAAAACGAGAAGTACGACGAATTCCTTGAAACATACAAAATCAGCGGACTTATCAAAAAGTATTCCGATTATATAAGATATCCCATTAAAATGGATTTCGAATCCTCACGCCCTGTCGAGGGCAAGGAGGGCGAGTACGAATCGTTTACCGAAACACGTACCGTCAACAGCATGATTCCGCTTTGGAGAAAGAACAAAAGCGAAATTACAGAAGAAGAATACGACCGTTTCTACTCCGAAAAATTTTACGACTTCGAAAAGCCCGCAAGGATTATACACACAAAAACAGAGGGACAGGCGACGTTCGACGCGCTTATGTTTATTCCAAAGAAGCCTGCGTACAACTATTATTCAAAGGAATTCGAAAAAGGTCTTGCGCTTTATTCAAACGGCGTTCTTATCATGGACAAGTGTCCCGACCTGCTCCCCGACTATTTCAGCTTCGTAAGAGGTCTTGTCGACAGTGCGGACTTATCTTTAAACATTTCGCGTGAGGTTCTCCAGCACGACCATCAGCTCAAGCTCATCGCCAGAACCATTGAGAAAAAGATTAAGAACGAGCTTACGAAAATGCTTAACAACGAGCGAGAAGCGTACGAAGAATTCTATAAATCGTTCGGTGTTCAGCTGAAGTTCGGAATTTACAACGAATTCGGCGCGCACAAGGATTCTCTCAAGGATCTTGTAATGTTCTATTCATCAACCGGGAAAAAACTCGTCACCCTTTCCGAATATGTTTCGGGAATGAAGGAAGGACAGGATAAAATCTATTACGCCTGCGGCGACAGCGTAGAAAAAATCGATATGCTCCCGCAGACCGACGCGCTGAAAGAAAAAGGCTATGAAGTCCTCTACTGCACGGACAACGTCGACGAATTCGCCCTGAAAATGCTCGACGAATACGACGGCAGGAAATTCGCAAACGTCTGCGCCGAGGAAATCGACCTTTCGACAGAGGACGAGAAAAAACAGCTTGAAGAGCAGAACGAATCGGGCAAGGATATGCTCGAGGAAATGAAAAACATCCTCTCCGGTGCGGTTCAGTCGGTTAAATTTACAAACAGACTCAAAAACTACCCCGCCTGCCTTTCGAGCGAGGGCAATATCTCCGTCGAAATGGAGAAAATACTCAACTCCATGCCCACGGATAACAAGGTCAAGGCCGATATCGTTCTTGAATTAAACGCCTCTCACCCCGTAGCCGAGAAACTTAAAACTCTGTACACGGAGGATAAGGATTCGTTTAATAAATTTACGAAGCTTCTTTACGACCAGGCTCGCCTTGTCGGCGGTATGACGATTGAAAACCCGTCGGAGTTCGTAAACATGATTTCGGAGCTTATGGTTAAATAAAATCCGAGAAATATAAAATGCACGGAATGTTCATCATGAGACATTCCGTGCATTTCACTTTTTGTGTACAGCGCCGCGTTTTTAACCCTGCTTTTTAAATCCCTTGCTCACCGTACTCTCTATATACTTTTCCGTTTCATTTATGACCGTCTGTATATAAACCTGTTCCGTTCCGAATCGGTTCTCGCACTTTTCGCACTCGGCACGTTTTCTTGTAAGCTTATCTGATATGCACGCCAGCAGAATTTCGCTGTTTTCTCTGCCGAGAGAAAACAAATTATCGTCGACAAGCCCCGCGTCGGAGGCGAGCAGAGTCATCCTGTATGCGCTTATCATCAGAGCGCGGTAAAATCTCTTTGCCGTGCTGCCGCCGGCCTCGCTCATTTTATTTCCTATCATAAGCACCGTTCTGTACAGCGTCTGAACGCTTGCTTCGCGGTCCGTCACAAGCTCCGACTGTGAAAAAAAATCGTTAAAGCCATGCCTGTTCTGACTCATTCCGAGCATATAGTCGGCAGTAACATCGTAATACCTGCACGCCTTTACGATAAAATCCATTCCGCACTCGCGTATCCCCTTTTCGTAATGCGACAAAAGAGCCTGAGAAACGCCGAGAACCGACGCGGCTTCTTTCTGGCTTATATCCTTTTCTTTCCTCAGGGAAGAAAGTCTTGAAGCAATATTGACGTTCATGCTTGACACCTCATTATACTTGTTGTATAGTATTTTACAACAGATAAAACGGATTGTAAAGGAAAACGCAATGAAAACATACAGAATTCATTTTATAAGAAACGGCATAACGACAGGAAATTTAGAGGGCAGATACATAGGTCACACGGACGAGGTTCTCGCGCCCGAGGGCGTAAATCAGATTAAAAACATGGACGAGACAATGATATACCCCTACTGCGACGTCGTATTTTCGAGTCCTTTAAAACGCTGTCTGCAAACAGCTCATATAATCTATCCCGACAAGGAACCTATCGTAATAAACGAGCTGATAGAATGCAATTTCGGCGAATTCGAGAATAAAACGGCGGACGAATTAAACGGCAGCGAGGATTTTTTAAACTGGATAAAGGGCGGAAAGGACGCATGCCCTCCGCACGGAGAGTCAAGCGAGGAATTCGGGAAAAGAGTCGTCAAGGCTTTTAATAATATCGTCGAGGGGCTTATAAAAACGGGAACGACCGACGCTGTAATAGTCGCGCACGGCGGAGTCATAATGACTATACTCTCCGTATTCGGATTTCCCGAGCAGGACATGACGGCATGGCGCGCGCCGGGCGGATGCGGATATACGATGATTGTCACTCCGCAGATATGGTCGGCGCTAAAAAAAGGCGAGGTCACCGCCGAAATCCCGCAGGAGAAGCCGGGGAACGACAGCGACGACGATATTTTCGACGGAAACGACGACGTAAGCTGGAACGTACTCAACCTAAACTGAATTTACCCGGGCGGTCAATGATAAACGTGACCGCCTTTTCTTTTTTATCGGAAAGATAAGAAAGCACGGCTTCGTGTTCGACGGCGTTCTTCATCGCAATGCAGTACGGCGCAGGCAGTATAAACAAGCTTAAAACAATATATTTAATGTTTCTCGTTTTTACGCTCATGCATTTATTTAATTTATCGTTCATGCTCTCTCGGCTTTTCTTTATACTTAAAACAACCGAGCTGTCACGGCTTTTTAAAATATAATAATTCACTGCCGAAAATCTTAAATTTATTAAAACCGAAACGTACGTACCTGTAAGAATCAATAAACCGCTCAAAACGGTTAAGCTGACCGCAGTCGGATAATATACTCCCCCGTTTTTTATTCGCATAAACAATACTAATAAAATCACCGCGGGATAGACGAGAAACGCCGACAGCGTTAATATTTTTAAAGCATTTACGATTATATCCGTAAAAAGGAATTTGAAATAAAGTCCGATTCCAGCTCTTTTTAAATGAACGGGTCTTACAGCGGGAAAATAAAATCGAATTTCGCTTTTGACTTTTATAAATAAATACAGCGCGTACGCCGTCAGCGAAACCGAAATAAACAAAATCGGAGCATAAATCGGATAACCGCCTTTTATTACCGCAAATAAAAAACAGAATAAGCCGAAAAAGAATAATCCGCGCAATAAAAACCGCGAAAACAATAAACAGAAATCCGCCAAAACTCTGCCTTTTATATCGTCCCTTGCCTCATATTTTAAATTTGAATACAAAAAACCGCCTCCGACATTATTATCGGAGACGGCTGTATTTTTTATACGATTATTTTTTCTGTTTTGAATATTTCGTCTTATAAACGACTCTCATAAGCAGAGCCTCAACGGGGTTGATAGCTTTCGCTCCGCCGATAAGATCCGCGCTTATCTGCGTTCTCGCGCCCTTTTCGAGTACCATTTCGACGGCTTCGGCGTCCGACCTGTCGCCCGCGGCGCAAAGCGCACCGTTACCCGAGAGAAGAACCGCGTTGCGTCCGCGAAGCTTTCTGACAACCTTCTTCGCGCTCTTTACGGTATTTCCGGGATTATACTCCGCGCCCCTTACGGTAACGCCGATAAGCTGTGCGAAGTCGTCAAGCAGAGGCTTCATGGTCTTGCCGATTTTCGAAACGGCGACAATTTCGGGCTTTTTGGAATGAATAACGGAATTTACATCCTTACGGCGTCTGTAAACCTCTCTGTGAAGCTCCATCGTCTCGGGATAATCCCCTCCGCTGACATTCTCGCCCGTGAGAAGATTTATTCTCGTAACGTTTCCGTCCTCGTCATACATATTCATAGTCTCGCCCTCTCGCTCGGAGGTATACGGGTCATACTGCGCGTACTCCTCCCGACGGACATTGACTGCGGCAAAATAATCGGCGATCTCCTCAACGGTCTGAGCGGTTCTGCCCATAGCGTTATAGAACGTATTTTTAAGATAGCCCTCGCATACCTTTTCGAGCTCGCTTGCAACCTTGAACGCGTCCTCGTAGTCCGTGCCCAGACATACCGCGCCGTGGTGAGCCATTATCGCGGCTTTCGAATCCGAACGTCTAAGAGCCTCGGTAACGCCTTTTTTAAGCTTTCCGGTACCGGGAAGTCCGTACGAAGCTACGGGAATATCGCTTCCGATAATGTCTCTGCTCTCTGCCGGAACGCAGTTTATGTCGGAGCCTAAGAAGCTTATAGCCGAAGCGTTCATCTGGTGTGTATGAATTACGAAATTTATCTCGGGACGAAGAATGTACGCCTGCGCGTGGATTCCCTTTTCCGACGAGGGCTTAACATCACCGTCGTATGAGAGGTCGTCTGTTTTAACAAGCACGATTTCGTCGGGCGTAAGGGTTTCATAGCTTCTTCCGCTTGGGGTTATAACAAAGCTGTTCTCATCGACGCGGCAGCTTACATTACCCCATGTACGGGCGATAAGTCCCGATTCAACAAGTCTTTTTCCCGCAGTGATAACAGTTTCTTTAGCAGTCATTATATCCATTTATATCGCGTCCTTTCAAACAGAAAGTGATTCATATTTGTATTATAGTCTAATTTTTATAATAAGTCAAACATTTTATGGATTTTATGATGAAATTATGCTTTGATATTGATAATCGACTTTTTTTTTGCTAAAATAAATACGTATGATAATGCGAAAGGATGGAAAAAATGACATACACATATAAGACAAAGGGAACTTGCTCGCGTTCAATCACATTCGACCTCAACGACGGCGTTGTTTCAAACATCGGTTTTAAGGGAGGCTGCAACGGAAATTTACAGGGCATAGCAAAGCTCTGCGAGGGCAGAAAGGCCGAGGATATCATAAATTCCGTTTCGGGAATCAGATGCGGAATAAAGTCCACGTCCTGCCCCGACCAGTTCGCAAAGGCGCTTGCCGAGGCGTTGGAGGAAGAAAAGAAATGAAAAAAATAGGCGTGGTAATAGCCGACGAAAACGAGTTCGAGCCGTTTATAACGCTGTGTAAAAAACATTCGGGCGTCCTCGGCGAAGCAAGAGGCAAGAGAACCGCCGAATTCAAAATAGGCGATAACATCGTTAAGGGAATAGAATGCGGAATCGGCAAGGTCAACGCCGCGGGCGAAACCGCTTTTTTAATAAGCGCGGACAAGGCGGATATAATAATGAACATAGGTCTGTCCGGCGCGATATCGGGACTTAAAAGAAACGACTTCGTCGCGGGTGAATCGTTTGTCGAATGCGATTTCGATTTAACGCCGATAGGCTATAAATACGGCGCAAAACCGCAGAAAACTTATGTCTACGAAGCCGATAAAGAGCTGCTGACGCTTGCGAAGGAAGCCGGAGTCGGAAAAAGCGGAAAATTCGGCTGCGGAGATATTTTCCTTGCGGACAGGGAGAGAAAAGAGTTTTTCAAAGAGACGTTCGGCATATGCGAATTCGACATGGAGACGGGCGCGATAGCCTCCGTATGTCATGAGTGTAACATTCCTTTACTGTCGATAAGAAAAATAAGCGATACAGCCGACGACATGTCGTGCGAAAATTACCGCGAAATGAACGACAGAGCGGAGGGCGACCTTACCGATATTTTAGAAAAAATAATCGAAAAAATCGAGTAATTATTTTCATTATTTTTAAAAAAAGTGTTGACAATCACGCTTTACTTGTGTATAATACATCTTGCCTGTTGCGTACAGGCAAATATGGCGGCATAGCTCAGCTGGCTAGAGTACTCGGTTCATACCCGATTGGTCGTAAGTTCGAATCTCACTGCCGCTACCAATAAAAGCAACCTCTCATCGGGTTGCTTTTATAAAAGGCCCGGTGGTCAAGCGGCTAAGACACCGCCCTTTCACGGCGGTAACACGAGTTCGATTCTCGTCCGGGTCACCAATTGAATATTAAAGTCTCCGTTTTGCGGAGACTTTCTTTTTAATCAATTTCAGACCGCCCCTCCGCGGTCTTTTTGTTAAGACTGCAAGCCTGCCTTTTCGGCAGACTTGCAATCCTTTTTTTTAATTTAGATTGTTTTCTAATCCCTTTTTTGTTGGCAACTTTGTTTAATTTTATCCGTAATCATATTCCATACACGGATTGAATCGTTGCATCTCCCTTGAGGGCAGATAAATAAGATGATATGTAAAATTTGTAACTTTTTCTGAACCGTCGGACATATAAACGGTTTCCTTTATGCAGTTTCCGTTTTCATCGTACTCATAACTTGCGCGAGGAGTTTTATTGCCGTTTTTGTCTACTTCGTTTTCCTTTATACAGTTGCCGTTTTCATCGTACTCAAATACACATATTAAATCTGTATTTCCGAATTGGTCTGTAATAGTTTCTCTTATTCTGTTATTATTTTCGTCGTATACATAATCAGTTTCTGAATGTCCGTCAAGATCGCCGTAGTTCTTATGAATAAGATTTCCGTTGGAATCATAGGCAAAATAATAATAATTTGTTGTTTTATCTCCGGCAAAAGAAATGGTATGAATTCCATTTATACATTGATTTTGTTCGTTGTAGTACCAATAATGCTCTTCATAGTCATCTTCAACGGCATAAACACGGTTGTTATTTTCATCATATTCATAGTAAGTTTTAGCGTATTCATCACCATACAATAATTCTTCCGCTTCAATACAATTTCCGTTAGAATCATATTTATAGTTTATTGTTGTTTTTCCGGAATTTTCATCTCTGGATTTTAATAAATAATGAAATCCGTTTAAAAACTCCTGTGAATCCTTATAATCTGTTACTGATTTAAAATCAGAAAAAGCATTTTGATAGTCCTCGATTTTAAGATATGAGTTTGCTCTTAGATATATCATTTCATTTTTTTTGTTTTTAGAGTATTCATTTTCAATAAGCTTTGAAAATGAATCAATCGCTTCTTCATATTTTCCGTCATTATAAAGCCTAACCGCACTGTTATACTTATTGTTTGAGATTAAAAAATATAATCCGACACCTAGTAAAACGACAAGAAAAAGGGATATACTGATTATCGCTATTGCTTTTTTCTTCTTTTTTGTGTCATTGCTGTTTGATATAATTTCTTCCATAATGCCCTCCGAACAATTTAGTAATTGTTGATTTCTGACATAGCTTTTATATGCATATTCTTTTGAGGTTAATTATTCTATCTTTTTATATATAATTTCAAGACCTTTATCCGGATGATATTTCCAAGTAATAGTAATTCCGAGTTCGTCGAATGTTTCGCTTTGTTTACCGTCAAGACTTGAAGTGTGTTCAATGTTTTTTGCTAAGGAATCCGGAATTCCCAAATCGCTGTTTATCTTTTGAATTGCGGTATATGCAGCCGGATATGCCAATCCATCATCATCTTCATCATATGGATTAGTGTCAATGAAAAGGTAACTGCCGTCGGAAGCAATATCAGCCCATGTTGAACTACAATATTCATCATACAGTTGTTTAAAATCAACCTCATTACTGCCGCTTTTTCTGCCGAGCGCAACAATAAGACCTATAACTACAGCGATTAAAACAATTGAACAGATGATAACCAAGACTTTCTTTTCCTTGATTTTTGTCTTGATTGCAGATAATTTAGATTTATTTTTTACCTCAACTGTATCGTAAACAATGCTGCTGTCTGTTTTAGCTCCGCATATAGGACAAAAATTTTGTCCCTCACTCAACACCGCTCCGCACTTTGGGCAAATATTGCTGCTTTTTTCTTTTTGTTCTTCACTGTTGACTGCTTGATTATCAGCAGTTGATAATGTATTTTCTTGTGAATCCATTTTTTTACCTCTTTCTAAGTATTCAGCACGCCGTGAAATCTTTAATTATTTATCGGTTTTATAATTCGATTTTACTTGATTCTGCATTAAGGGCTTTTAGTGCTTCTTCCAATTCAGATGCGAGAGATGCGCATTCATCAAATGAATCCAGTTCACCTGTACTTCCTCCGGTTAGTAAGTTGAAAGTGTTTTCTACTGTAAACATATCATCTACATATGTATTTACTGTTGTAAATTTTTCGCAAGCATTTTTTACTTCATCGTCACACTTTTCCAAAACCTCAGCGGTGAAAACAGCATTTATCTTATTTGCAGTATCTTTCATTGTTGATTTTTCGTCAGCGAATTTGTTAAATGCAGAAGAAGAATAATCTATGTTGTAATCGCCTGACATTCCGCCGTAAACCCAAGCAATAAATTTTTGAGATTCCGATTTAAAGTAAGCAGAATAATACTCCGTTGTCTTTGTAAGAACATCTACATATTCGTCATTAATCAGTTTAAATGCAATTATATGAATTGCCTGCGTTGCTTTGCTGTAATCATTAATTTCTACAAGTCTGGATACAGCTTCTATATAATTATTATCTTTGTAATATTGTATTGCTATTTGATATTGACATTCCGCAGACATTTCCTTACTGTCTTTATAATCACCCAGCGTATCAAATATTTCTTGTGCAGATGAATATTCTTCATTTTCCAAAAGACCATTTGCTTTTTTGTAATCGCTACCTTTACAGCCTGCTAACATTAAAACAAAAACAGCTAATATACATCCAGAAAATATTCTTTTAAGAAACAGTTTGTTAGTGTTGACATGTTTATTTTTCATTTTAAATTTACCTACCCTTATTTATTATTCTTTTTTTGTTTTTTAGCTTTGATAAAAAATATAATATTGCAATCAAGCCGATAGCTATAAGCAGAAATGCAAATCCAAACTTTGTAATTTCACTTAGTGCCTGTATGTTGTTTGCTGTCTGAGCCGCTGCGTTCTGAATTCCTGTATAAGCGTCTCCGCCATATCTGACTGACGATTCGTATGTACCAACAGATTTAGTGAACATAATAATTCCGAATATCACAGAAATAATACCTGAAATTATACCGCTTATTGAAATATAATCTTTGTTTGTTTCAACCCCATTTAGTCCGGCAAAATAACCATTATCTTTGTTTATGTTAACATGATTTATTGTCGTCAGCTTTTCCTGTATTGATTTATTGGTATCAATAAACGGTTGGTTAATACTTTTGCCGCAATTGAGACAAAATATTTGTCCTTCTTTTAATGTTGTTCCGCAACCGGAGCAAACATTATTGAGGTGTGGTATTTGTTTTTCATCATTGACTGTTTGATTGTTTTCAGTTGTTGATGTGTTTTCCTGTAAATTCATCTTTTCACCTCTTTCATATATGGTCTGCTTGCGTTACGAGGGATACGCCACGGACTGCCGGGACTGTCCTGTTCAGCACCGTCAATTAACCCCACACGACACCATTTTGTTACGGTAGATTGGGTAATATTCCAAAGTTTAGCAGCCTCCTTCGACCCCATATAACCTGATTTTTGGTTTTCTTTTTGGTCGTTTTTCGACATTGTCTGTCCCTCCTAACGATTTTTTACAACATAATCCATATTATGTTGTATAAATGCGGCTGTGGAATTTAAAACCGTCCTATTTTCACTCAAAAACAGGGCAGAAAGAGATAACCTTTTTTCTTAATCCCGAAAAAGGGCTTATTTGTGTTACGTAATTTTTACAAAATTCTTTGTTTTATTGTTTTTTTAGCTTGCAATTCATACTAAATTCCGTTATAATAATGCCGTAACGACAAAAAAAACATTTACTTGCCGTTCAAAAATTACAACATAATATGGATTATGTCGTCGCTGTTTCGGCGGCTTTTTTTATAATATCAGCTTCATTTTTTCAATCAATCTTCTATGTTCCGCGCCGGTGGAAATTATATATATTCTCGTTGTGTCTATGCTCGAATGACCCAATATATCCGCAAGTTTTGCTATGTCCTTATCTATGTTATAAAACGTCCTTGCAAACAGATGTCGTAAATTATGCGGGAAAACTTTTTCGGGTTTTACTCCCGCGTCCTTGCACAGATTTTTCATATCGCGCCAGATGTTAGTTCTGTTCACCGCTTTACCGGTACGCGTTACAAATATCATACCTGATTTAATATTCTGCTCCGCCGAATAACGGAGTAGTTTTCTTTTTAACTCCTTAGGAATAAAAACATACCTCGTCTTGCCTTTAAGTGTTACGACCGCTTCTCCTCGTTTTGCCGATTCGACCGTAATATATTTAAGTTCGCCTATGCGTATACCCGTAGCACACACCGTCTCGATAATCAGTTCAAGGCGGTTATTTTTCTTCATCTTTGCCGCCGAACAAAGTCGCTGATATTCCGCCCGGGTCAGTTCCTTATCCTCGGGACAGTAAACGCTTCTCTGCATTTTGATAGTCTTTACTTTCAAATCATTTCTATTCAAGTATTCGAATAATGCATTTACCGACGACAGCATAGAATTAATGCTTCTTACAGAATATCCGCATCTTATAAGATAATTCTTATACTCCCCCGCCGTCTCTTTTTCTATCTCATTATCACCCGCAAAATCTTTAAATTTCATCACATCACGTATATACTTTTCAATCGTATACGCACTCTTATCATTATCAATCAAATATTCTTTAAACTCATTTATTATTTCATCCGTCAATTCCATCTATTATCCCTCCGACATAAATTATCGGAAAGAAAAGAGTAAAAAACAATCCCCCCTCTCAACGCCCGGCAGGAATCACCTCGGTTATTTTAATTCCCTCGTTATAATCGCACATATACTCCCCGCCGGGTTTTATCTCCCCGGAAATCAGCGCGGACGCCAGTTTATCCTCGACATTTACACGTATCGCACGGCGCAGGGGTCTTGCTCCGTAAACGGGGTCGAAGCCTTTTTCCGCCGTCATGTCAACAACCGATTCGTCAAACGAAATTTTGATTCCCAGCCGTGCGCACCGTTCCTCGATATCGGAAAGCATCGTCCGCGCGATTTTGCGCACGCTTAACCTGTCAAGCTTATTAAATACTATTATATCGTCGATTCTGTTTATAAATTCGGGGCGGAACAGGCGTTTTATCTCGGCGCGGACGGCTTTTTCGATATTTTTATTCTCGCTCGTTTTGTCGGGATTGCCGAAGCCGACGGAACCGTCCTGATTGGATATCGTTTTCGCACCGATATTAGAAGTCATTATTATAAGCGAATTTTTAAAATTGACCGTTCTGCCGTCGGAATCGGTCAGAATTCCGTCGTCGAAAATCTGAAGCATCATATTAAAAACGTCCGGGTGAGCCTTTTCCGTCTCGTCAAAAAGAATAACACTGTACGGGCGCGCCCTTACCTTTTTCGTAAGAATTCCGCCCTCCTCGTAGCCGACGTAGCCGGGCGGTGAACCGATCAATTTAGAGGCGTTGTGCTTCTCCATATATTCCGACATATCAAAGCGAATAAGAGCGTTTTCGCTGCCGTAGACGCACTTTGCCAGAGCCTTGCACAGCTGTGTTTTGCCCACTCCCGTAGGCCCTGCGAACAGCAGAACGCCCGCGGGTCTGTTCGGGTCCTTAAGTCCCGTGCGGGAAAGTCTGACCGCCCTGACAACCGCGTCAATTGCGTCATCCTGTCCGATAACGCACTTTTTCAGTTCGTCCCCGAGAGTCAGCAGACGCGCCGACTCGCTCTGCGTTATCTGCGTCAGAGGAATCCCCGTAAGTCCGCTGACTGTCCGGGCGATATCCTCGCCGGTGACCTCGCTTATATTTTCACGTTCGCAGTCCTCCCACTTCGATTTTGCCCGCGACAGCTTTGTAAGAATCTCTTTCTGCTCGTCGCGCAGAGCCTGCGCCGAATCAAAATCATGTGAGCAGACGGCGTTTTCCTTTTCGTCCGATATTCTTTTCAATTCGCTTTCAAGCTCGGTCACTTCGTCGGGAACCGCGCTGTTTTTAAGCTTAATCCTCGCCGCCGTTTCGTCCATAATATCAACTGCCTTGTCCGGCAGAAATCTGTCGCAGATATACCTTGCGGACAAATCGACCGCCTGTTTTACCGCTTCGTCGGTTATGATGACGTTATGGTGCGAAGCGTACCTGTCTCGCAGTCCTTCCAATATTTTAACGGCGGAATCCCTGTCGGGTTCCTCGATTACGACCGTCTGAAAACGACGTGCGAGCGCGCCGTCCTTTTCTATATTCTTTCTGTATTCGTCAGCCGTTGTGGCGCCGATAACGCGCAGATCGCCCCTTGTAAGGGCAGGCTTTAATATATTAGCCGCGTCGACCGCGCCCTCCGCCGAGCCCGCGCCGACTATCGTATGAATTTCGTCTATAAATAATATTGTATCCCCGCGCGACACGACCTCGTTTATAAGTGAACGTATGCGTTCCTCGAAATCCCCGCGGTATTTCGTTCCCGCGACCATTCCGGTAAGGTCAACGCTTAAAATCCGTTTATTTTTAAGTGCGTCCGGCACTTCTCCGTCGGCAATGCGCTGTGCAAGCCCCTCGGCGACAGCCGTTTTTCCGACTCCGGGTTCGCCGATTAAACACGGATTGTTTTTCTTTCGCCGTGAGAGAATTTCGATAACGCGTTCAATCTCCCTGTCCCTGCCGATAACGGGGTCAACGCGTCCCTGCGCGGCGGCGAGGGTCAAATCAAACCCGAACCTCTCGCTCACGTCCGTTTTAGACGAGAATTTAGGCTTCAAATCGCGGGCGAAATCGCTTTTTCTCCTCTGCATTTCCCCTGAAGAATCGCGCGAAATGTCGGAGGAAATCTCATTCGGAGTGCAGCCGAGCGACGAGATGATTCTGCACGCACCGCACTGCGGGTCACGAACGAGCGAAAGCAGAATATGCTCCGTTGTAACGAGCTTTTCACCGCCGGCTCTCGCGCATCCGATTGAATTTTCGATAATATTTCTGCCCCTGGGCGTAAAATCGTCGGGAGAAAGACGGGTAGGAATCCCCACGCCGACGCTCGATTTCACGGCTTTGGAGACGGCGTCGGACGATATTCTTTTTGAATTCAGAATCCCCGAAGCCGAATTCGTCGGGTCCTTCAGAAGCCCTAAGAGCAAATGCTCGCTTCCTATATACGTGTGCCCCATATCCTCTGCTGTGTTTATGGCGTTGTTGAGAGCATTGTTCGCCTTTTCGTTAAATCCCGTAAATTTATACATATACATCATTCACCGTTAAAAATCATTTACGGCTTAAAAAAAAGACCGTATCATATAAATGATACGGCATTATAAAAAATATTATGCAAATTTAAGCTTCGAGCTTAAAATTTTCGCTCTCAATTCGTCTCTCGCCCTTACGTCGAGCATTTCGCGGTTCGCAACGTTTAAACTCGCCGGCTGCATTGTGAATATAAGCGGATCAAGAGCCCTCCTGCTCGCTTTTATAATCCCGACGGAGATACCGAGACTTATCCACGAAAACGCTTCGAGCATTTCGTTTGTCGATAGGAATTTTGCGCCCGAGGCAATCTGCGCGCTTCTGTGAATCATATCAATGGCGTTAACGTCGCCTGCAAAGCTCTCGGCGGCGTTTCTCTCGGAGGTCGTCAGCTGGTCTGTAAACAGTGCGAGATTTTCGACGCCCTTTTCCTCGGACAAACCCATTGTAATTCTGTTCGTAACGGCGTAGATATCTCCGACTTGATTTATCTGCGTGCCGAACATCGCGCTTATCGAAATGCCGAGCCTGTCGGCGGACGAGGCTATAGATTTAAGCTCTCCGCTTTTGGTAAGCCCGGGGAGAGAAACGAGAGCCGTAACGTTCATTCCCGTACCCAATACCGTCGGGTCGGGGCCGAGATATCCGAGCTTTTCGTCAAACGCAAAATGAAGCTTGTTATCAAGAAATTCGTCGAGCCTTTTAAATTCGTCCAAAACGGCGTTTATATCTCGCCCCGCGCGGGCAACCCTTATTCTTATATGGTCGTCCGAACATATCATAACGCTTAAATGCTCGTCCTCGCTCATAATAAGCGCGCGTACGTCGTCGGAGCCTAAGAATTCGGGAGTTATAACGCGCCTTTCGGCAAGAGCTACCGCCTGTCTTTTCGTCAAGTCCTCCATGAGCGAAAAATATAGTTTATCGCCCTTATACTCTGACATAGCCTTTTTGACGGCGGAAATGACCTGACGTTTCGCGTCGGACGAAAGTCTCCACGAAAACGGGATTGAATTTATATTTCTTACGGCAGTAACCTCACAGCCTATAACTGCGTCGGTCGGGTCGGTTCCTTTTTCGTACCACATAATTTTCATCCCTCCATAGCTCTGATTTCGTCTCTTAATTTAACGGCGTATTCGAAATTCTCTTCCTCGACGGCTTTTTTAAGCTCCTCTTTAAGACTCGAAAGCCTGTCCCGGTCGTTCTGCTTTACGGACGCGGATTTTTTCGTATCGCCGGCGTACACGGCACATCCGTGAACCTTTTTGACCGTCGCGGATATTTTATCATAAAATAATTTATAGCATTCGGGACAGCCGACTCTGCCGTTTTTGACGATATCGTCGAACGAGCATCCGCATTTTTCACATCTGACGGCACGGCTCGAAGCTATATTAAGGGGCATGTCGCCGAAAAGCCCGTCTAAAAGTCCGCCGAAGCCGAGTCCGAGCGGTGAAAAGCCCCTCGAATATCCCATGGCGGCGGCGCACCTCGAGCAGAGATGAGTCTCCGCGGTCTCGCCGTTTATTATTCGTCTTAAATGAGTCGTAGCCTCATATTTTCCGCAATTCTGACACAGCATATTTATCACTCCGCAATACTCAACAGCATGCTTTTTAAAAGCGAAGCTCTGAGTTTATTTTTATTTTGTGAACCCGACAGGGCGTTTACCTTGCAGGCGGATATCATTATCTTCTGCGAATTCTCGTCTATCACGCCGAGCTTGAACAAATCCCTGATTATGTATTCCGCGCTCGCGGAATCTATCTCGCCGCCGACAGAGCGTATAACGTTCATAATCGACTCGCCCTCCGCGCCCGAACAGCGTTTGGAAATACGTACGAAGCCGCCGTTTCCCTTACGGCTCTCGACGCAGAATCCGCGTTCGGGTGTAAACCGCGAGGATAAAACGTAATTTATCTGTCCCGTCGAGCAGTTAAACCGGCGGGCAAGCTCGTTTCGCGAAAAAGTCGTAACTCCGTCGCGCTCTATGACAGCGGAGAGCGACTGCGAAATATCGTCGCTTAACGACATTTTACCCGCCTCCTTTATTATCTGACTTTATCTGACTTTTATTATAACACATTAATTTTTTTTGTCAAGTCCCGCCGTCTCGGTTGACAATATTATAATTGTGCGTTATTCTTATATAATAGTATATTAAACGGAGAATATATATGTTTGAAAAACTCGAAAAAGTCTCTGACAGATACGATGAGATAAACTCTCTGCTTTTCGACCCCGACGTAGCTTCGAATGCGGAGAAGTATTCGCTTCTGATGAAGGAACTCAATAAAATCACTCCGATTGCGCTTAAATACAGGGAGTATAAGTCCGCCGTAAAGGAAAACGAAGAGGCACGGGCGATTCTGTCCGCCCCCGATTCCGACGCGGAATTACGCGAAATGGCGGAGAGCGAATTTACCGATACGAAAAAAAGAATATCCGAACTCGAAAACGAAATAAAAATTCTGCTTATCCCGAGGGACGAAAACGACGATAAAAACGTTATAATCGAAATAAGAGCCTCCGCCGGCGGAGAGGAAAGCGCACTGTTTGCATACGAATTGTACAGAATGTACTCGATGTATTCGGATAAAAAGGGATTTAAAACAGAGATTCTCAACTTAAACGAGACGCAGCTGGGAGGAATTAAGGAGATCAGCTTCATGGAAAGCGGAGACGGCGCGTATTCGCGTTTTAAATTCGAAAGCGGAGTACACCGCGTTCAGCGCGTCCCCGTTACCGAGTCGCAGGGCAGGATTCAGACCTCGACCGTCACCGTCGCGGTTTTGCCGGAAGCAAGGGACGTAGATGTTAAAATCGACCCGAACGACTTAAAAATCGACACATTCCGCTCCTCGGGCGCGGGCGGTCAGCACATAAACAAGACAAGCTCCGCAATCAGAATCACGCATATTCCTACCGGTATGGTCGTAGAATGTCAGGACGAGAGAAGCCAGTATAAAAATAAAGACAAGGCTATGAAGGTACTGCGTTCAAGGCTTCTCGAAAAGGAGCAGGAGAAACAGCACGCCGAAATTTCGGGCGAACGCAAATCCCAGGTCGGCACAGGCGACAGAAGCGAACGCATAAGAACGTACAACTTCCCTCAGGGCAGAGTCACCGACCACAGAATCGGGCTGACTTTATATAAAATAGAATCGATAATGAACGGCGATCTCGACGAACTGATCGACGCTCTGATAACGGCGGACACAGCCGAAAAATTAAAGGCAAGCGAGCAAAATGAAACAAACTCTTAAATTAGTTACAAAAGACGTAAATAAGGATATCGCGGACATTGAAAAATGCGCCGAAATATTGAAAAACGGCGGAATCGCGGTCATCCCGACGGAGACCGTATACGGACTCGCCGCCGACGCATTCAACCCCGAAGCGGTTAAAAACATATTCAAAGCAAAGGGCAGACCGAGCGACAATCCGCTGATAGTACATATATCGCGTTTTGACGAAATTTATAATATAGCGCGCGAGGTTCCCGAGTCCGCAAAGAAATTAGCCGAGGCGTTCTGGCCGGGTCCTTTAACCATGATACTGCCAAAGCGTGACGAGATTCCGTCGGTTACAAGCGGAAATCTCGATACCGTAGCGATAAGAATGCCGTCAAATCCGATAGCCAATAAAATAATCGCACTTTCCTGCCCCCTCGCCGCGCCGTCTGCGAACATTTCGGGTTTTCCGAGTCCGAGCTCGTATGAGTACGCGCTCTCGGACATGGACACTCGCGCGGACGCGGTATGTGACGGCGGAGACTGCGACGTGGGAGTAGAGTCCACGGTCATAACTCTTGCATCGCCCGTGCCGAGACTTCTCCGTCCCGGCGGAATAACCGTCGAGCAGTTAAGGAGCGTACTGGGCAGAGTCGACGTTGACGAGGCGGTTTTAAATCCCCTTGCAAAGGACAAAACGGCGGCTTCGCCCGGAATGAAATACAAGCACTACGCGCCCAACGCCGAAATCACGATTATAAAAGGCAATCTTAAAGAATTCAATGAATTTATAAAGGAAAACGACCCCGAAAACAAGTACGGCGTACTCTGCTTCGAGGGCGAGGAGGATTTATTCAAAAACAGGATCTGCGTTACCATGGGCAGATACGGAGAACCGCTGACGCAGACCCACCGCCTTTTCGACGCATTAAGAGAGCTTGACGAGCAGGGCGCGAAAAAGGTTTATTCCCGTGCTCCGTCAAAGCAGGGCGTGGGACTCGCCGTGTGCAACAGACTTTACCGCTCGGCGGCGTTCAGATTCATAAACGCAATAAAACGCCCGATTGTCGGACTTACGGGACAGACGGGAGCCGGAAAGGGCTATGTCGGCGAATATCTTAAAAAATTAAACTGCGCCGTCATTGATACGGATGAAATCGCGCATAATATAACCGAAAAAGGTTCGGATATTATAAATGAACTCGTTAACGCGTTCGGGGATTCGATTCTCGATAAGGACGGAAACGTTATAAGGGCAAAGCTTGCTTCAACTGCATTTTCGACAAAGGAGAACACGCTTAAATTAAACTCGGTAATGCACCCGGGAATCATGCGCATAGCAAAGGAAAAAGCTGATTTTGCGCTCGAGGAGGGTTCGGCGGCGGCGGTAATAGACGCTCCCCTGCTGTTTGAAGCCGGCGGAGACAGAATATGCGATACGATTATAGCCGTGACCGCGCCGGAGGATATCAGATTAAAACGAATAACCGAGCGCGATTCAATTACCCCCGAACAGGCAAGGATGCGAATGTCCGCACAGCATGACGACGAATTCTATATTTCAAAATCGGACTTCACCGTCCGCTCATATCCGCCGTACAAAATCGAGGACGAGCTTAAACAATTCGTCAATGAGTATATTAATATATGAAAAGAGTAATAAAAATAATAATAACCGCCGTCGTTATCGTTCTTATCGTTTCGGCGGCACTGAAAAATCCCGTGCTCCGTCTTATTTATCCCGATAAATATAGAGACGAGGTAATCGCGGCGGCGGATGAATACGGAATAGACCCCGCCATGCTCTTCGCCGTAATAAAAACGGAATCGGGCTTTGACCCGGACGCGGTTTCCTATCTCGGTGCAAGAGGGCTTACACAGATAACCGAGGAAACGTTCGACTGGCTTTTGACAAAGACGGGAGAAGGCTACACGTTCGACGATTTGTTTGATTCGTCCGTTTCGATTAAATACGGCGCACTGTTTCTCGGTATGCTCACAGAGGAATTTAAAACCGACAGAGAGGTTCTCTCGGCATACCACGCCGGGCGCGGAAGCGTAAATTCGTGGCTTAAAAATTCCGAATATTCGTCCGACGGAAAAACGCTCGATTCTATTCCGATACGCGACACGGGACATTACGTTTATAAGGTTGCAAAGGCGAAAGCCATGTATGATAAGCTATACGATTATTGATAGGAGGAAAAATATATGGAAGAAAAAACACCCGGACAGCTTCTTAAAGAAAAACTGTTCTACGAAAACCGGCACGCGTCAAAAACGCTATCGGACGAGGAAATTTCCGCCGCCGACAGCTACTGCGAAAATTACAAAGCTTTTTTAAATTCGGCTAAAACCGAGAGAGAAGCCGTCGCGTCCGTCGAAAAGCTCGCAAAAGAAAACGGATTTATAAAATTCGTCCCCGGCACCGATTATAAGAGCGGTACAAAGGTTTATATGAACAACAGAGGCAAGGCGATAATTCTCGCCGTCATAGGCAAAAAGAGCGTATCCGAGGGCGTAAGAATCGCCGCGGCGCATATCGACTCGCCCAGACTCGACTTAAAGCCCAATCCGCTCTACGAGGATACGGAAACGGCTCTTTTCAAAACGCATTACTACGGCGGAATCAAAAAATACCAGTGGACGGTAGTTCCGCTCGCGCTTCACGGCGTCGTAATAAAAAACGGCGGAGAGAAAATAAACGTCACGATAGGCGAGGACGAAAACGACCCGAAATTCGTAGTTACAGACCTTCTCCCCCACCTTGCTCAGGAGCAGGAGAAGCGTACCCTCGCAAACGGCATCAAGGGCGAGGAGCTTAATATCCTCGTAGGCAGCAGACCGTTTAAGGACGACAAGGTTTCCGAGTCCGTCAAGCTCAATATTTTAAATATTCTCTATGAAAAATACGGCTTTTGCGAAAAAGACTTTTTAAGCGCGGAATTTGAAGCCGTCCCTGCTCAGAAGTCGTGCGACATCGGCTTTGACCGCAGTATGATAGGCTCCTACGGTCACGACGACAGAGTATGCGCCTACCCCGCAGTCACCGCGATTCTCTCGACAGCCGACCCCGAGTACACTGTAATGACCGTCCTTACGGATAAAGAGGAAACGGGCAGCGACGGCAATACGGGACTGAATTCTTCGTATATGAAGTACTTTATATACGACCTCGCCCAGGCGCAGGGCGTTCCCGGTCACAGAGTATTAAGCCGTTCGCAGTGTCTCTCCGCAGATGTCAACGCGGCGTTCGACCCGACGTTCCCCGACGTTATTGAAAAGAAAAACGCTTCGTATATAAATCACGGAGTCGTCGTTACGAAGTACACGGGAGCCAGAGGCAAATCCGGCACCTCGGACGCATCGGCTGAATTCGTAAGCAAGGTAAGAACGATTCTCGATACCAATAATATAGCGTGGCAGACAGGCGAGCTCGGCAAGGTAGACCACGGCGGCGGCGGAACTGTCGCAAAATACGTCGCAAATCTCGATATTGACGTAATCGACGTAGGCGTTCCCGTTCTGTCAATGCACGCTCCGTTCGAGGTTGTCGCAAAAATCGACGTTTACATGGCGCACCGAGCATTTTTCGAATTCTTTAAGTCATAAAAATGAATACGGTATACAAAAATTGCATACCGTGTATATAAATTGAATATATAATCCGTCCCGGACATTCCGTTCGGGACATATTTATTATATAATAACAGTCGATTTAGTTAATATATACAATAAAAAATTAATATTTATTCAAATATCCGTTGTATTACATATTGATTATTTATACAAGAAAATGTATAATCATACCATACTAAATAACAAACGCAAGTGAGGTAATCACAATGGAAAAGAAAGATATCAAAAAAGTCGTACTCGCTTATTCGGGCGGTCTCGACACTTCAATCATAATCCCCTGGCTCAAGGAAAACTACAACAACTGCGAGGTTATCGCCGTCTCCGGCAACGTCGGACAGGCTGACGAGCTTGACGGACTCGAGGAGAAGGCTCTTAAAACCGGAGCTTCAAAGCTCTATGTCGAGGATCTTACCGAGGAGTTCATCACGGACTATGTTTTCCCCTGCGTTCAGGCGGGAGCAAAATATGAGGACTATATGCTCGGCACGGCGTTTGCACGTCCCATCATCGCTAAGCGTATAGCAGAGATTGCGATTAAAGAGGGCGCGGACGCTATCTGTCACGGCTGTACCGGCAAGGGCAACGATCAGGTTCGTTTCGAGCTTGCGCTCAAGGCATTCGTACCCGACATGCCCATAATCGCCCCCTGGCGCGAGTGGTCGATCAAATCCCGTGAGGAGGAAATCGAATACGCGGAGGCTCATCAGGTACCCCTTAAAATCAACCGTGAGACAAACTATTCAAAGGATAAGAACATCTGGCATTTAAGCCATGAGGGACTCGACCTTGAGGATCCCGCAAACGAGCCGACTTATAACAAAAAGGGCTTCCTCGAGATGGGTGTATCGCCCGAGCAGGCTCCCGACAAGCCGACTTATGTTAAAATTCATTTCGAGCAGGGCGTTCCCACCGCGATTGACGGCAAGGAAACGGGCGCAGTCGAAATCGTCGAAACGCTTAACAAGCTCGGCGGAGACAACGGCATAGGACTTCTCGATATCGTTGAAAACCGTCTCGTAGGCATGAAGTGCCGCGGCGTATACGAGACTCCCGGCGGAGCTATTCTTTATAAGGCTCACGAGGTTCTCGAAACCATCTGCCTTGACAAGGAGACCTCTCATTACAAAGCTCTCGTAGCTATGAAGCTTGCAGAAAACGTCTACAACGCTCTGTGGTTCTCACCCCTTACCGAGGCTATCCTCTCGTTTGTAAAGACTACGCAGAAAACCGTTACCGGCGACGTTACACTTAAACTCTATAAGGGCAACATGATTAACGCCGGAGTAACCTCTCCGTACTCGCTCTATGACCCCGAGATCGCAACGTTTGACGAGGACGACGTTTACAACCAGACAGACGCAACCGGCTTCATCAACCTCTACGGACTTCCCACCAAGGTTTACGCTAAGATGAAAGCAAAAAACGGATTAAAATAATTGTATCATTATAACTAATGAGAGAACCCGCCAAAAGGCGGGTTCTCAGCTTGTCGAAAAAGCAGTTTTCGACAAGCTGTGAGACTGTCGGGAATGTGCCTGAATTTCGTTTTCTTTAGAGCGTCGCTGTACAAAAGTACCGCAGC
>OJAW01000675.1_pt1 | contig 22887 bp, 23 predicted proteins | sample 1589151 | NCBI WGS metagenome assembly OJAW01 (sample SAMN03283290) | human gut metagenome | biome: human-associated habitat; material: feces | host: Homo sapiens | place: Peru | collected 2012
ACTCAATGCCATTGATTTCCTCAGTTTTCCAACCTCTGAGAGCAAAGATGTCATTCAATGCAGTAACTGTACAATGTGGAATGTATATATATCGATTGCTTCCTTCGTCCGGATATGTAAAGTGGAATTTCTTTTTCTTGGACAAGAACAGGTGAAAGTCAATTTCGGAGTGTAGAGAAAACCGAATATGCGTCATGTTTTCTCGCTTTGGAGGGGCTTGTGTGGGATTTTAATGGGCTGACATTTCGTGGGATAGAAATTTCTTCTCATTTTTATGCGGAAAAGATTTGGTATGTCAGAGAAAAAATGTAATTTTGCAATCCCAATTCACACGTAACCGTTAGGGTTGAATGGAATTGGAGAGATGGGTGAGTGGCTGAAACCAACAGTTTGCTAAACTGTCGTACTCGAATAAGGGTACCGGGGGTTCGAATCCCCCTCTCTCCGCAGTTTTTCCGAAGCGGGTGGTTTGGGAAAGGTAAGACGGGGTATAGCGTAGTCCGGTTATCGCGCCACATTTGGGATGTGGAGGCCGCAGGTTCGAATCCTGCTACCCCGACAAAAGAACCATGGGACTGGTTCTTTTTTTTAAGGGGTCTAGTAGCTCAGCTGGATAGAGCAACTGCCTTCTAAGCAGTAGGTCCCAGGTTCGAATCCTGGCTAGATCACGACATAGTGAGTTAATTGTGAAAAAACGACGACTTGTTGAAAGTCGTCGTTTTTGTTTTTGGAGTATAAGCTCAGCCGGATAGTGTCAAAATCATTTCATATAACCATATGAATAAGTCAACGGCGGATTATTCCTATCCGCTAAACTTTTTTGCTTCTGCAACAAATGCAAAAGAAGAAATGATGAGTTGAGCCAATGATTTTTCTTTCTTCCCCGTGAGCAGCAACCCAAAGATGAGTAAGATGCAAATCTGCATGAAGCACGCTTTTGTATGCTTAACAGCTGCCTACTGTTCAATATAAGATTTACGCCCTTGCAATTCATACTACTTTTATCTCTCGTCTTCAAAGTCGAAATAATCAATATAAGTTCTTTTCCTCTGTTATCTTAGCCCTTTTGCTCCATCAAATCGTATATAAGTCAGATGTCTTTTTTTTGTCTTGATGTTTTTGTTCGAAGAAAAGTTTTTTTCCGCTTGAATGCTTAGAGGAAAAAATGATGACCTCAAAATAGGTGAGAGGCTTATCAGGCGTATGAATGATAAGATGCCTTTTTCTAAGGTTTTCCGTATGGCTTTTGACGAGACAAAATGCTTGCCGGTATGTTATTTTGCTGCTGCGTATCCGGAAAATAGGGAATGAAAGTGAAGCGAAAAATGAGTTTTTCGCTTGCCCTACCGAAATTATTTGCTATATTTGCGGCTCAAAATACAGTGATATGAGAAAGGTATTTTTCTTTTGCATAATGTCGATATTTCTCGGACTGGGTTGTTTTGCGAATGAGGAGAAGAAGCAATTCGATGCCGGAGAGCTAATCATGGAACACATATCGGATTCTTATGAGTGGCATATTCTTACATGGAAATCTACACATGTTTCCATTCCTTTACCGGTTATTTTGTTCAAGGACGGTAACCTTGATGTTTTCATGTCATCAAAGTTTAATCACGGTCATGATGCTTACCGCGGCTACAGAATTGCAAATAAGGAAGATGGTGAAGATGTATCGGGAAAGATAATTTGCGTAGATGAAAAAGGTGTTTATACGGGTGAAAAGCCTTATGATTTTTCTATAACCAAGAATGTGTTCTCTATTTTTATAGTTGCGGGATTTATTCTCTTTCTTGTATTCAAGGGTGTATCTATTGCGAAGAAACGTCAAGGCAAGGAGCCGAAAGGGATTCAGACTTTGGTTGAATTTTTCGTGATTTATATAAGAGACGATATTGCAATCCCATCGATTGGAAAGGAAAAATACAGAAAGTACTTGCCGTATTTGTTGACTGTTTTCTTATTTATTTTCTTTTCCAACCTTATGGGCTTGTTGCCTTGCTTTCCGGGAGGTGCCAATGTAACGGGAAATATTGCGGTAACGCTTTGTTTGGCGATATTTACCTTTGTGATAACGAACGTAAGCGGCAATAAACAATATTGGAAGCACATGGTGAATATGCCGGGAGTGCCTTGGTGGCTTAAATTCCCGCTTCCGATAATGCCGATAGTGGAGATTTTGGGAATGTTTACCAAGCCATTCTCTTTGACGGTGCGATTGTTTGCAAATATCACCGCAGGACACGTCATTATCTTGAGTTTCATGTGCATCATTTTCATCTTCGGACAACAAAGTACTGCCTTGGGATACGGAACGTCCATAGTACCTTTGTTTTTCAGTTTATTCATGACTCTTTTGGAGATATTGGTGGCATATATCCAAGCATACGTTTTCACTCTTTTGTCTGCAATCTACATAGGAATGGCAACGGAAGAAGAACATGCTTAAAGATGATTTGATAAGGAAGTTAGACGAATTTATTCGCAAGTTCTACAAAAATTTGCTGCTAAAAGGATTATTGTATTCGGTAATCCTTTTAGTCGTTTTTTACCTCTTGTTGAGTCTTTTGGAGTATGTGGGGTATAACAGTACTACGGTAAGGACGGTATTGTTTTATCTTTATTTGTCGTTTGCCCTGATTATTGTCTGCCTTTTTATCATTCGCCCTGCGGTAAAGATGTTTCGCATAGGCAAAAGGCTTAGTTATTATGATGCAGCAAAAATCATAGGAGAGCATTTCCCCGAAGTATCGGATAAACTTCTTAATTTACTTCAACTGAAAGAACTTTCCCAAAAGGAGGATTCGGCTTTGTTGTTGGCAAGCATAGAACAAAAAACACGGCAGCTTTCTCCCATTCCTTTCTATAAGGCGATAGACAAAAGCAAGTTGAAAAGTGCCGGCATAATTGCCTGTTGCGTAATAGGAGTTCTGCTTTTGACGGCTTTGATATTTCCGAGTTTTTTGAAGGATACAACATTCCGATATGTCAATCACTCCACTTATTTCGAGAAGCCTGCTCCTTTTGAGTTTGTTTTGCAGAATAAATCGCTTAGGGTGCTGCAACAGGAGGATTTGATGGTAAAGGTAAAGATTTCCGGTAAAGTCTTGCCGGAAGAAAGTAACATAACAGTCAACGGACATACTTTCCGAATGCGAAAAGAGAGCAAAACGGTCTTCTCTTATCTGATAAAACATATAAATTCCGATACGGAGTTTTCCTTTTCAGCGGCAGATGTGGAGAGCCGTCCTTATGTGATAAGGGTAAAACCCAAACCGGTTTTAGCCTCCATAGAAGCTGAAATTATATATCCCTCATATACCGGCATGAAAGCAGAGACTCTTTCGGGGGTAAACCGCATCAGCCTGCCGAAAGGTTCGAAAATCATCTGCAAAATGCAAACGAGAGATACCAAGAGCCTTCTTATAAGTTGCAATGACCGACAGACAAAACTTATTCCGAATGAGAAAGGATTTGCGGAGTATGCCATGAATGCGATGTCGGATATGAATGTTATGGTGAGGACATCTAACGAATACACAGATTATTCCGACTCTGTGGCATTGCAAATCCTCACCATTGAAGATATGTATCCACAGATTGCAGTCATAGAGCAGAAAGACAGCATACTGCCTGAAAGAATATTATTCCGAGGTCAGATAAAGGACGATTACGGTTTCAATAAATTGGAATTTTGTGTTGTAAAGCATTCAAAGGGGAAGGACGATATCGTCTATAAACAAAGTTTGGAAGTATCAAAGACAGAAAATGTCCAAGAGTTCTATCACTATTACAATATAGCTCAAGCAGCTCTTGCAAACGGAGAAAGCATGGAATATTTCTTCCAAGTATGGGACAATGATGCAGTAAACGGAAGTAAAAGTGCCAAAAGCAGAATATTTACCTTGAAATTGCTTTCCGAAGAAGAGTTGGAAGAAAGGAGAGAACAAAATTCCGAAGACTTGAAGGCTGAATCCGAAAATATTTTATCCTCAATCAAAGAATTGCAAAAGCAAATTGAGGAAATGAACCGCAAGTTGATTGAGAAGAAAGAGTTGTCTTGGCAAGATAAAAAGCAGTTGGAAGAATTTGCAAAGATGCAAGAAAAACTGAAAGATAAGGTGCAGGAGATTAGGAACAAACTCCGAGAGAACAATATGCTTGACGAGAAGTTATCAAAGCTGCAAGAGAACAATATATTGGAGAAGCAAAAGGAGTTGGAGGCTTTGATGGATAAGGTTTTGAATGAGGATATGAAAGAAATGATGGAGCAAATTCGCAAATTGGCGAACGAGCAGGTGGATAAGCAGAAACTCAATGAGGCTTTGAATAACATAAAACAGAACAACAGGGATATAGAGAAGCAGCTTGATAGAAATATAGAGATGTATAAGCATTTGGAGGTTGAGAAAAAGACCGACGAACTTATAGAGAAGTTGAAAGAATTATCCGAAAAGCAAAAAGGACTTTCCGAAAAGGTGAAACATGAGAGCAAAGAGGAGGTTTCAAAGCAACAGAACGAATTGCAGAACGAATTTCAGCGGCAGCAGGAAAAATTGGAGAATATTCGAAAGGAAATGCGTTCCATGAATGAGGAGAAAAACCTGAAAAGAAATCCCGAAAGAGAGAATGCTATAAAGGAACAACAGCAAAAGGCAAGAGAAAACATAGACCAAGGTCGCAAGAAAGCGGCAGAAGGGAATATGCAGCAGGCAGCACAAAAGATGCAGGAAATGGCAGAGGACTTGGAACAGCAGCAGGACGAGAATGAGGAAGAGCAACTTGCAGAGGATATAGAACAAGTGCGAGCCATGTTGAAGAACCTTGTCCGTCTGTCCATGCAGGAAGAGGAGTTGATTGCGAAGACAAAGACGACAAAGGTGTCTGATGCGGAGTATCAGAAGATTATTCGCAAACAATACGTCATCAAGGAAGATATGAAGATGATAAATGACAGTCTCTTTGCCATGAGCAAGCGGCAACCGCAGGTCGGAAACATGATAAATCAGGAATTGACTAAAATCAATAATCATTTGGAGAAATCCATAGAGACTATAGTTCGTTACAATCAGGCACATTATGCCAATTACAGGAATACTTCGGCAGCTTCCTCGCAGCAATACGCTATGACTTCTATGAATAATCTTGCTCTTATGCTTTCCGAATCCATTGAAAACATGAAGCAACAACAAAATCAAAAGAATAAAGCAAAGGGCAAACCGAATAAACAGTGCAAGAACCCTTCCCAAAGCAATAAACCTTCATCAAAACAAAGCATGAAAGAACTTCAGGAAGCTCTGAACAAAGAATTGGAACGTCTGCAAAAAGAATTGGAAAAACAACAAAACAATGGTAAACAAAAAATCGGTGAAGGTGCAAAACTGAACGAAGAACTTGCGAAAGCGGCTGCACAACAAGAGATGATAAGAGAGATGGTAAGAAAAGCAGCCGAGGAAGCAAAACGAAACAGCGGCAAACCTGACAGAAAAATGGAAGAATTACAACGGCAAATGGAACAAACGGAAAAAGATATCGTAAACAAGACCATAAGCCGTCAGACCATAAATCGTCAGGCGAAGATATTAACCCGAATGTTAGAGTCGGAGAAAGCAGAAAAAACGAAGGGCAAAGATTTTGAAAGAAAGTCCGAGACTGCAAAAGACATGGAAAACGAAGCTGCAGACTTTCCGGAATTCAAGAAGTTGAAGGAAAGGGAAACGGAATTGTTCAAACAGGTGCCTCCGATTTATTCTCCGTTCTACAAGAAGAAGGTTAACGACTATTTCTATGGCAACGACGGTCGGAATAAACAGTGATGTAAAAAGAAATGAGGAACGACATGTTCGAGAAAAGGTTGAGAATAAAGCAATCAGACGATTTGACCGACTTATTGGAAGAAATATGCCACGATAATAATATAGGTAATTATTTCGGTACGATATCCGTTGCAATCGGTCAGGCATTGGAAATGATATTGAATAGTAAGGGCAAAGCAGAATGGGCAGAGGTGAAGTTTTCTTTTGTCAAATGCGTAGGTGGAGTTATCTTCAAAATGGAATGTCCTGACGAAGTATTCAAAGAATTGGCAAATGCAGATGAAACGCTTGCCACCATTGCCGATGTGGAGGCTTACATAATAAATGCTCTTGCAGATAAAGTAGCCATATTGAACAAAGGAAAAGGCATTGAGCTGCAATTCCTTATCGGAGGTGTCGAGCCTGAATTGCTTTCTTCCCGATTGGAGAAAATACAAAGCTATTTTGAAAACAAAATTCTGCATCATACAATAGAATAATGGCAATTCAATTTTCAATAGAGACCAAATATTCTCTCAAAAATCGCATGTTGTTAAAGCGATGGGTGAAAGCCGTGCTTGAAAACAAGGGGAAGAAACTTGGAAACCTTTATTTCATATTATGCGATGACGATTTCCTCTTGAAAATAAATCGTCAATTTCTCAAACACGACTATTATACCGACATCATTACCTTTGACTATACCGAGGACGGTATCATAGCAGGAGACCTTTTCATAAGTATTGACAGGGTGAGGGATAATGCAACAGCTTTGCAGGTGTCAGAACATGAGGAGTTGATGCGGGTGATGATACATGGCGTATTGCATTTACTCGGCTTAAAAGATAAAAGCGATGAAGAGGCAAAGCAAATGAGAAAAGCCGAAGAGGAATGCCTTGAATTGCTGAAAGAGATGAGTAAACAAGACTGAAAATGTTTATGAATTACGATATAATAGTGGTAGGAGCCGGACACGCAGGTTGTGAGGCTGCTTACTCGGCTGCAATCTTAGGTTCCAAAGTTCTTTTGATAACTCAAAACCTTAATAACATCGCTCAACTTTCCTGCAATCCCGCAATGGGAGGTGTAGCCAAAGGGCAAATCGTGCGTGAGATAGATGCCTTGGGCGGGTTCTCAGGTGTAATTACCGATAGAAACACTTTGCAATTTCGCATGCTTAACCGTAGCAAAGGTTGTGCAATGTGGAGTCCCAGAGCTCAGGTAGATAATGTAACTTTCGGTTTTTCATGGAGACAAACTCTTGAAAACAATGAAAACATAAGTCTTTGGCAAGATGAGGTTGTGGATTTGCTAATCCGTAATCACAGGGTGGAAGGCGTGAAAACCATTTTGGGATTGGAATTTCATGCCAAGGCGATTATCCTTACCAACGGTACTTTCCTTAACGGAAGAATACATATAGGAGAAGTCAATTTTGAGGGAGGCAGGATAGGCGAGCAGGCTTCAAAAGGCTTATCGGACAAGATGAGAGACGAGGGCTTTGAAACCGATAAATTAAAGACAGGAACCCCTATGCGGGTCGATGGTCGCAGCATAGATTTTTCCGTAATGCAGGAACAAAAAGGCGATGATGAGCCTGCACAATTTTCTTTTCTTTATGAAAGACCGCAACCGCTTACCCAACACAGTTGCTTCCTTACTTATACCAATCCCAAGGTACATGACATTCTCCGCAAAGGATTTGCATTCTCTCCCATGTTTGCAGGCAGGATACAGGGCAAAGGTCCACGTTACTGTCCTTCAATAGAAGATAAAATAGAGAGGTTCTCCGATAAAGACAGACATCAACTCTTCATAGAACCGGAATCACGATATACAGGACTTTATTATGTCAACGGCTTTTCCTCTTCTCTGCCTTTGGAGATACAATACGAAGCCTTGCACAACATACCCGGCTTTGAGAAAGCAGTTATTCAAAAGCCCGGCTACGCAATCGAATATGACTACTTCCCGCCTACTCAACTGCAATGCACACTCGAAACCAAGCATGTTGCCAATCTTTATTTTGCGGGACAAATAAACGGTACTACGGGTTATGAAGAAGCTGCTTCGCAAGGTTTGATGGCGGGCATAAATGCTCATCTCAAAATTCATGATAAGGAACCTTTCATTTTGAAGCGTTCCGAAGCTTACATAGGCGTATTGATTGATGACTTGATTACAAAAGGTATAGATGAACCATACAGAATGTTTACTTCCCGAGCCGAATATCGCATACTTCTCCGTCAGGACGATGCCGATCGCCGCCTGACCCCGCTTTCCTTCGCAATAGGCTTGGCAAGCGAGGAAAGAATGAGGAAAACCCAACGCAAACAAGCGGAGATAAAGGAACTTGTTCTTTATTTGAAATCAGCCTCCGTTCAACCGGAACAAGTGAATCCTGTTCTTGAAAGTTTGAATACTCCCGAAATAGCACGAAAAACGCGTTTGGAACAATTACTTCTCCGTCCGCAAGTCGGATTGCAACAATTAGGCAAATGTGTTCCCGAACTTGAAGCACAAATTGCCAAAGCCGACCAAGATATACGCACCGAAGTAAGCGAAAGTGCGGAGATATTCGTCAAATATGAGAGTTATATACTTAAAGAACAAGAAATCGTCAACCGTCTCAGCAAATACGAAGACTTCAAGATACGCAGCGACTTCGATTACGCCCAAATCAAAGCCCTCTCTTTTGAAGCACGTGAGAAGTTGAACAAGATAAGACCGCAAACCATAGGACAAGCAAGCCGTATAAGCGGAGTATCACCTGCAGATGTATCTGTATTGATAATCTATCTTGCGAGATAAATTGTACATAGGGTTTTCCATGAGTTTTGAAAACCCTATGATGCTTTGTCCTACCAATTAAAGAAAAAGAGCAGCGTTCCTACTGCTATCACAATCCAAAGCAATATTCCCAAAAGGAAAGACTTAAGCCCTGCTCGTTTCAAGTCTTCAAAAGAGAAGCCGCAACCTATCAAAAACAAAGCCACAACCATTCCTCTCCGACCTAAAAAAGCCAACTGTTCATACACTGCCTGTCCCTGAGGCAAGAATGCTGCAATCAAAATCGCCAATACAAAATAAAGAATAAACCATGGGATTTTTACCTTGCCTTTGACGGCATTATTCCTTCTGTTCAGCCACAGCACAAGAAAGGATAAAGGAATAATCCAAAGCGTTCTCGCCAATTTGACTGCCACCGCTGTTTGCAATGCTTCGTTTCCGTATGCAGCACCTGCACCGACAACGGAAGAGGTATCGTGAATTGCAATAGCTGCCCAATATCCGAAATTCGTCTCCTCCATATTCAGGGCATGTCCCAAAGGAGGAAAAATGAATAAAGCAATGGCATTGAGAACAAAGACCACAGTCAACGCAAACGAAATTTGATTATCTTTTGCATTTATTATCGGAGATACTGCCGCAATGGCACTTCCGCCGCAAATAGCAGTACCGGAACTTATCAACATGGCAGTATTCCTGTCCACCTTGAGCCATTTGCCTAATAACATGCCGAACAAAAAGACCAACAGCACCGAACAAGCTGTCAATAATATGCCTTTTGACGATACTTCGATAACCTGTTGCAGACTCATGCCAAAACCCATCAAAACAACGCTATATTGTAGTAAAGGCGAAGAATAACGCTTAAATTCAAAAGGTTTTTCTATCTTCAAAAACGCAAATAAGATTCCGCAAAACAACGCCATCGGAGCCGTAATGTATGACATCATACACAGCAGAGGAACCAGCAAATAAAGAAACGATAATTTCTTTCTCATGATATACATTTCAATTCATTGATTTGAGCGGCAAAATTACTGAGATTTTTTATCACATCTGTAATTGTCGCAAACTTTCTCTATCATCTTTCATCTTTACAGAGGGTGAAGACGCTTTCTCAAAAGCAAGCCTCGAATTGTCAAACAAAGAATGTTATGGTGCATTCTTTGTCTTTTTACCCAATCTTCAAATAACTACTTATTTCGACTGAAAACGGATGTTGAAATGTTAAAAGTGCAGTTGCATAGTTTTTTTCTCTTGCGGCTTGAAATGGGAGAAAATGGCGGAAAAACTCCGAAATAAAAGGAAATTCCTTTTAGAAAATACCCCCCCCCAATCAATAATTAAAAAGTACATAATTAGAAGGCCTCTTGAAATGTTAATTACGGTATTTTTGATGTGTCAGTATTTGCAGGGTATGAAGAAAATATGTACTTTTGCCTTGTCTTGTGGTGGAAAATGTATTTGAACTGGTTTTGTGGGTAAACTCGGAGGCTAAAACTAATTATATATTTTCATAATTGTTTGAGGACTGCGGAAAGTAAAATATTCTGTGGTCCTTTTTGTATTGTATCGGGTTGGCTTATTCAGAGGTGTGGAAGAAGTCATCTGTAAAGTTTATCAGGTAAAGTTGTTTTCTTGCACGGGTTACGGCGGTGTAGAGCCAGCGGAGGTAGTCAGGGGTGAGTTGATCCGAGTTAAAGGGACTTTGTTGTATAAAGACGCTGTGCCAGTCGCCGCCTTGGGCTTTATGACAGGTGAGAGCGTTGGAAAATTTAACTTGCAGGGCGTTGTAGTATTTGTCTTGTTTTATGTTGTGTTGTATGATGGCCTTGTTTCGGGTGTTTTGACTGTAATGAACGTATAGTTGGTTGTAGAGTTGTTGCTGTTTGTCGGAAGATAGGGAGGCTTGGTTGTCGAAGAGGGTGTCCAAGATGATGGTGAGTTCGAGTTCTTCCTGTTCGGGATAGTCAATAAATTTTACGGCTATGTCGGCGAAATTGAACCCGTAGGCTTCTTCATATCGATAGATTTGGGTTATTTGAAGCATGTCTCCGTTGGCGATGAAGTCGGTATTAGAGCTTTGGCTTGTCCAATAGTAATTGTTTTTGACCGACATTAGGGTTTCTCCTATATCTATGCGGTTTTCTTTTTCGAGTATGCGGTTGCGAATGTATTGGTTTATCATATTGGCAAGGCGGTTGGTACGGGTGATGATGACGACTTCGTTGACGCCGTGGAGGCGATATTCGTTCATGAGGGTTTCTTCCATATCGTAGGTGTCGAGTTTCTTGATGTCGGGGTGGTTTTTAATTTTGAATAGAGGGAGTTTTATGCGATTATGGGCTAATGCCCAGCGTATATTGGAGGCGTTTTTGAGTATGCCTGAGGTGAGGACTTGGCGGACGACTTGAGTGAGTTGGTAGTAGGTAACGTTATGATGGAGGACTGTTTCTATGTATTGTGGGTTAAGAGCCGGAGAGTAGGGGGAGCCAATGGGTGGAAGTTGTGCAGTGTCTCCGATGAAAATGAGTTTGTTATTTATATTGTGCGTTGTATAGTTTATGAGATCCCGTAATAGATTGTTACCTGAGAAGAGTGTTTCGTTTTCACCTATCATGGAGGCTTCATCTATTATATATATTGTATTGAGGCTTTTGTTTTGTTTGAGTTTGAGAGAGTTTGTGCCATCTGCCTCGTTGGTGGTGTAGTAGATGTGTTTGTGAATTGTGGCGGCAGGTCGTTTGGAGTATTTGCCGAGTATCTTGGCGGCTCGTCCTGTTGGGGCAAGGAGTATGGTTGTGAGATTATAGAGGGGAAGAGTTTGTACAAGTGCGGAGATGAGACTGGTTTTACCTGTGCCGGCATATCCGTTTATGATGAATATTTGAGTGTCAGGAGTGTGGAAAAGAAAGTTTGAGAGACGTTTGGCAAGTTCCTTTTGATCTTCGGTCAGGGTATGTTGCAGCTTGTTTTCGATTTGTTGAAGGAACATGGCTCCTTGTGGTTTAGTTTATGGTTTCTATTTTGGGTTGTAAGGCTTGACTTACCTTGGTTTTGGTTTTGCCGTCCTTGTCGCAATAGATAAAAACGGCTTGGTATTGAGGGTGCTTTGCAATGAATTGTTCGGCTTTTTCCATGCCCATTACCATGAAAGCTGTTGCAAGGGCATCGGCTTCGGTAGAGGTAGAGGCTACGACGGAGACGCTGAGTAGGGAGTGCTTGACGGGTTTGCCGGTGTGCGGGTTGATGGTATGGGTGTATTTTATGCCGTTTTCGATGGTGTATTTACGGTAGTTGCCACTGGTAACCACCGATTGATTTTCGAGTTTGATGAGGGTGTTGTATTGTCTTGGGGCGTTAAGGCTGTCGCAGGGCTGTTCTATGGCAACTCTCCATTGTTGTCCGTCAGGTTTTTTGCTGCTTGCATAGACTTCTCCACCAACGTCAACAATATGTGAGTTGATGTTGTGGTCGTTGAGGTATCGGCTTATGCAATCGGTGGTGTACCCTTGTGCGATGGCATTGAAATCTAATTGGGTTTGGGGGTGTTGCTTTCCCAATATTCCGTTTTTGATTTGTACTTTTTTGTAGCCGATGTATTGTAGGAGCGAGTCTGTTTGTCTGTCTGTCGGTTTATTGCCTTTTTCGTTTGCAAAGCCGTATGCTTTTATCAGAGGAGCAACGGTGATGTCGAAGTCGCCGTCTGTCAGTTCGGAGAAAGCCATGGCGGCATTGAAATTGTCAATAAAGATCTGGTTTAGAGAGGTTTCTTTGTTGGCGTTTATTTTGTTTAGTATAGAGTTGGGGTTCCAGAGGGAGAGAGTCTCATCTATAGCTTTGAAAATACTGTCAATACCGTGTTGTATGTCCGCTTGGGTCAGCATGTGCTTTAGGATTGCGATTTCATCGTTGAAGTGGTAATAGACTATGTGATAGTATGTGCCTTGCACTCTTCCGTTAAGGGTGAATTTTTGAAGTTTGGCTTCTGGTTTGCTGCAAGAGACAAACAGAATTATAGTTGTGAAGAGTAAGAATATGGGTTTTGCAAGTGGTTTATTCATGGATTTTATATTTGAATGATTTCGCAAAGATAGCAAGTTGGCAGATAAGAGAAGGAAATTTATTTCTATGTTTATGACAATGACTTGATAACCAAAGGAAAAATTTGTGGCAAAGGGTGAAACTTTTCTGCCATTAAGGCGTATTATTTAGTGTTAGAATGGGAAATTTGGGGATAAAAAGGGAAAAAGTTTTCAACAAATGGTTTTTTGTGGGAGAAAAGTAGTAGCTTTGTAATCTGAAAATAAGTAGTTCGTCATGTCATTGATTGTTGGTGTTGAGTTTTGCAAGATGGATTCAAACGGTAGGTTTAAGTTGCCTGTCGCTTTGAAGAAGCAAATCGTAGTTGGCGATGACGTGAGATTTGTTATAAGAAAAAGTATATATAATTCATGCTTGGAACTTTTTACCTATTCCGATTTCCAGAAGGAAGTTGAGAGACTTCAAGCTAATCTTAATCCTTACAATCCTAAAGCCAAGCGGTTATATAGGCGATTGATGCAAGCTAATGTAATAGAGCTTGATGGTAATGATCGTATTCTTATCCCGATGGAACAACGGACTACGACTGATATTGATAAAGATATTGTTGTTGTGGCTTCCGGAAAATATATGGAGATTTGGGATGCCAAGACGTATAACGAAATCGATAATGACAACTTCGATTATGTTGCTTCTGCAGAGGAGTTGTTGAGCGATGTCGTTAAGGCGGATAAGGATTTAAGAGAAAATGTCGGAGAATAGCTATCATATACCTGTAATGTTGAAAGAATGTATTGAGGGCTTGAATATAAAGCCTGACGGTACGTATGTCGATGTTACTTTTGGCGGTGGAGGGCATTCGAGGGCGATAATGGAAAGACTTTCGACAGACGGACGTTTATTTGCTTTTGATCAAGATCCTGATGCAGCACAGAATGCAATCAATGATGAAAGATTTTGCCTGATTGGAGAGAATTTCGACAAATTTGAAGAGAGTTTGCGGTTGTATAGGGCAACGAGGATAGATGGAGTGATAGCTGATTTAGGTGTTTCCTCGCATCAGTTGGATTGTCCTGAAAGAGGCTTCAGTACACGTTTTGAAGGAGTATTGGATTTGAGAATGAATAACAATGGCGGGTTTACGGCGGCTGATGTAGTGAACTCTTATTCGTTGGAGGAACTTTGCAGAGTTTTCAGAGAATATGGAGAGTTAGTTAATGCTTATAATGTTGCGAAAGTTTTGATTGCTAAGCAAGAAGAGGGAATATTTTCGACTTCTGATCTGATGTCTGCTTTGATGAAATGTGCTCCGAGGGGAAAAGAGAATAAATTTTTTGCAAAGGTTTTTCAGGCTTTGAGAATAGAGGTGAATCGTGAGATGGATTGCTTGAAAAAAATGCTGGAACAATGTGGCAGACTTATGGTGCCGGGTGCAAGGTTGGTTGTGATGAGCTATCATTCTTTGGAGGATAGAATTGTGAAGAATTATATGAAGACGGGTAATTGCGAAGGAAAGGTGGAGAAGGATTTCTATGGTAATGTAATTGCCGAATTTGAGCAGATAAGTCGTAAGCCGATTGTGGCAACAGATGAGGAGGTAGAAAGAAATCCGAGATCAAGGAGTGCAAAGTTGAGAATTGCTCAAAAGAAAGGGATATGAAAATAGGCATTAAAAGGTTTATACAGGGTGATTTATTATTGGGACGTTGGCTCGTATCCAATATACGATTGGTATTGCTGATAGTTGTACTTATTCTTATATATATAACCAACAGATATAATATTGAGGGAACGGTGAAGAGGATAAATGCTTGTTCGAAGGAGATAGAGCAATTACATCAGAGGCATACAAAAATCAAGACTACTTATCAGAATTCGTCAATGATGTTGGTCTTGGCAAAGAAACTTGAACCTATTGGAATAGGTGTATCGAAAGAACCGATAAAAGAGGTGATATTCATATCCGGTAAAGAAGAAGAGAATGAGTAATGATAATAGACATATAGTGGTTAGAATGTCAATAGTATATTTGCTATTGGCGGTTGTGTTTATTGTCATTTTAGGAAGAATTATCTATTTGAAAACGGGAGAACGAAAGGAGTTTTGGACTAAGCAGGAGCAGAAAAGAATTATAAAGGAAAGAGTTGTCAGTGCAAAGAGAGGAAATATTTATGCCATGGATCCAGATAACGGAGAATATCTTTTGTTGGCAACAACGGAGCCGCAGTATGATGTGTTTATTGATTTGGGAAAGAGTTTGGAGTTTGATAAGGAGAGCAGGCATAAGATAAAGCAATGGGTTGTATCGCAAGAGGAGTTTGATAAGAACTTGAATGCTTTATGTGATAGTTTGGCAAAGGTGTTTCAGGTGAGCAGAAATTCTAAGAGTGCTTTGGAATATAGAAAATATTTTGTCAAGGCAAGAAAGGCTGAACGCAGATATGTTACAGTGAGACGAAAAGTCTCTGAAAAGGAGTTGGAACGCATGAAGCGTTTTCCTTTAATCGGGTATCAGAGATTTAAAAGAAAGAAGCCGACAGGTAAATATGATTTTGTCGGAGCTGTTCATGTGGAGAAAGGTTCCAAGAGGGTTTACCCTTATTACCCTATGTCAAGGAGAACGATAGGTATCAATGTTACGGATAACGGTTGTGATACGTGTTACAATGGTATAGATGGAGCTTTCACGCAGTATTTGTCGGGTGTGCATGGAAAAAGGTTGGAGATAAAAATCAACCCGAATGAATGGGTTCCCGTGAATACCGATGAAAAGATAAAGACCATAGACGGTATGGACGTTGTAACCACATTGGATGTGAGTTTGCAGGAGTTGGCAGAAAATTCTCTACGCAGTTGTCTCGATAGCAGTGAGGCTGAAAGTGGTTGTGTGGTTCTTATGGAGGTTGAAACAGGATATATAAAGGCTATTTCCAATCTGTCATTGAATAAGAACGGAGAGTATGTCGAATCGGATAATATTGCCATATCGAATTCTTTCGAGCCGGGTTCAACATTCAAGATAGTTACTGCCATGATGTTATTGGATAGAGGTTTGGCAGATACTTCCGATTTGGTTCCGACAGGTGTGAAGAATTTCCCTGGAAACGAAAAACCGATAAGAGATGTCGGAGGAACGAACCATGGCTTGGTTTCTTTTGCAAGAGCTTTGGAAATGTCCTCGAATGTAGGTATAAGCCAGCTTGTTTACAATATATACAACAAGAAAAGGGCGGATTTCAGTAAGGACTTGAAAGAGTACTTTGCTTTCGAACCTCTCGGATTGAATATAAAAGTGCATGAGCCTAAGCCGAAAATAGGTTCTTCGGAAAATCCTACAGACCTTTTGCGAATGAGTTTCGGCTATGTTTCGAGAATGACCCCTTTGCAGATATTGACTTTTTACAATGCCATTGCGAATAAGGGTGTGATGGTGAAGCCTCAGTTCGTTCAATCGGTTGTGAAAGATGGAAAAGAGGTTGAAAGATTCGCTCCCATAATTATGTCGGAGGCAATCTGCAAAAGAGAAACGATAGATAAGTTGCATAATGTTTTGAAAGGTGTTGTGCAGAATGGAACTGGCAGAAGATTGAAGACGGCATCGTATGGCATTGCAGGAAAGTCAGGAACGGCAGAAATAGGTTACGATAAAAAACATGCAGGTATTCAACACAGAGCTTCGTTTGTAGGTTATTTCCCTGCCGATGCTCCAAAGTATTCTTGTATTGTTGTGATAAGTAAGCCGCAAAAAGCCAGAACTCATGGTGGAGATTTGGCTGCTCCTGTGTTCAGGGAATTGTCGGATAGGGTTGTCGGAACAAGGATAGATTTCAATAAAACGAAGATAAGGGAAACTAATGTGAAATATCCTGTAATAGGGTATGGTAACAGTAAGGACTTTTATGCTTTCTGTAAAAGTCTTGGTTTGCATATTTCAAAACCGTCTACAAAATGGGTAAAAGGTAAGGAGATAAATGGCATGTGTGCATTGTCGGAACAGAATGTGTCAGACGGAGTTGTTCCGAATGTTGTAGGATTGACAATAAAAGACGCGGTTTATATGCTTGAAAACATGGGAATGAAAGTGAGATTTCATGGGAAAGGAAAGGTTGTCAGTCAGAGTATAGCAGCAGGGAATAAAATAGATAGAAGAAATAATACAATAGTTCTCGGACTAAAAAGTCCCACAGCAGAGGAGGAATAGATATGAAGAGATTGTCTTGTTTATTGAAAGATTTGAAGGTGCTTCAAAGGAGGAATAGCGAAGATGTTGTTGTCAATAAAATACAATTCGATTCTCGTAAAGTGGAGCAAGGTGATTTGTTCGTGGCAGAAAGAGGAGAGGTGTCAGATGGTCATGATTATATAGAGACAGCAATATTAAAAGGAGCGACTGTTATTGTTGTTGAGGATATGCCGATTAAACTAAACGATAAAGTCGTTTATTTGCAGGTTGAAAATTCAAGGCAGGCAATGGGAATTATTGCAAGAAACTTCTATGATAATCCTTCTTCCAAATTGAAACTTATAGGGGTTACCGGTACGAATGGGAAGACGACTATTGCAACACTTTCTTATAATCTGTTTATGTCGCTTGGTTTTCAGTGCGGATTGATTTCAACAATAATAAATAGAATAGGTTATAGGGAAGTCGCAACAGAAAGAACAACTCCAGATGTGGTAACACTTAATCGGTTACTTGTAGAAATGCTTGACTGTGGTTGCGAGTATGTTTTCATGGAGGTCAGTTCTCATGCTGTTGTTCAAAAAAGGATAGAAGGATTGAGTTTTTTCGGAGGCGTGTTTACCAATATTACGCATGACCATTTGGATTACCACAAGACTTTTGCCAACTATATACATGCAAAACAGGATTTCTTTAATTCTTTGTCCAAACAAGCGTTTGCTCTTACCAATGCAGATGACAGAAACGGTGGCAAAATGTTGGAGAATACATTTGCAGGAAAATATACATACAGTCTGACAAAATCTGCCGATTTCAAGGCTAAAATAATAGAGAATTGCTTTGAAGGTTTATTGCTTAATATCAATGGCAGGGAGGTTTCTACGAGGCTTGTAGGTAAATTTAATGCATATAATCTTTTGGCAATTTATGGGATAGCGAGATTGTGCGGATTAAAAGAAGAGGAGTCCTTGGTGGGAATAAGTAATTTGAGTGCTGCCGCGGGGCGATTCGAACCACATTATTTGAAGAATGGAGCAACTGCAATAGTGGATTATGCTCATACTCCTGATGCCTTGGATAATGTCATATCGACTATAAATTCAATAAGACAAGATGGCAGACTGATAACGGTTGTCGGATGCGGAGGAAACAGGGATAAAACCAAAAGACCTGAAATGGCAGCAATAGCTCAGAATGGCAGCGATATATTGATATTGACTTCGGATAATCCGAGATATGAAGAACCGAATGATATATTGAGCGATATGAAAGCGGGGATAAAAGATTACGCGAATGTGTTTTGTGTTGCCGACAGGCATGAAGCCATAAAACTTGCGGCAGGATTGACACAGGGCAAGCGGGATATAATACTGATAGCAGGCAAGGGACATGAAAATTATCAGGAGATCAAGGGTGAAAAGTATCATTTCGATGACAGAGAGGAAATTTCAAAATATTGAGTATTCAAAATAACGACAAAATATGTTGTACTATTTGTTCGATTGGTTGCATAACAGCTTGAATATACCGGGAGCAGGAGTGTTTCAATACATATCTTTCCGTGCTGCTGCGGCAATAATAACATCATTGTTGATAACGATTGTGTTCGGTAAGAAGTTAATAGAACTCTTGCATAAGAAGCAAGTCGGAGAAACAGTGAGAGATTTGGGCTTGGAAGGACAAAAGGCAAAGGAGGGAACTCCGACAATGGGAGGCCTTATAATATTGGCAGCCATATTGATACCGACTCTTTTATTCGCAAGGCTGGATAATATTTATGTGATTATAATGTTGATTACAACCGTTTGGCTCGGAGCATTGGGCTTTATAGACGATTATATCAAGGTTTTCAAGAAGAATAAGGCAGGTTTGAGCGGAAAATTGAAGATAGTGGGACAGGTACTGCTCGGTGTTGTTGTAGGTTGTATGATGTATTTTCATCCGGACATAACAATAAAGGAAAAACAGGATATTGCCATATATTCCGAGAGTCATAATTTGCAAAAGAAATCGAATTACGAACAGGCAAAGAAAGAATTTATGCAGGAATCTTCTCGCTCTACAAAAACGACTATACCATTCGTAAAAAATAATGAGTTCGATTACAGTTGGCTTATAAAGTGGATTGGAAAGGATTACAAAAGCTATGCTTGGATTATTTTCATTCCGATAGTTATCTTGTTCATTACAGCGATTTCAAACGGAGCGAATCTTACGGATGGGATAGATGGGCTTGCGACAGGAACCTCTGCCATAATAGGCTCTTGTCTTGCTGTTCTGGCATGGGTATCAGGCAATATAATATTTGCCAACTATTTGAATATAATGTATATTCCGAATGTCGGAGAATTGACTATATATATTGCTGCCTTTGTGGGTGCAACCGTTGGCTTTTTGTGGTATAATACATATCCTGCACAAGTTTTTATGGGAGACACGGGTTCTTTGGCAATAGGAGGTATAATAGCTGTTTTTGCAATTTTGATAAGAAAGGAGTTATTGATACCCATATTATGTGGTATTTTCATAGCAGAGAATGTGTCGGTTATTTTACAGGTTTCATATTTCAAGATAACGAAGAGAAAGCATGGAGAGGGCAGGCGTCTTTTTCTTATGGCTCCTCTTCATCATCATTACCAAAAGAAAGGATATGCCGAGCCTAAGATAGTACAGCGCTTCATGATAATATGTATCATTCTTGCTGTAACAACAATAGTAACTCTAAAACTAAGATAAAGACTATGAATATAGAAGATTTAGCTGTTCAAGGTAGAAAAATCTATGGGAATCTTGCAGAACGCAATTATTCCGATATGATTCGAATGAGGAATGAAACTCTTAAAAATATGTTGCTTGATAAGAGAGCCTTGCAGCATAAGAACCAAATCGTGGCAAATATAAAAGGGGTAGATTATATTGATGACTCCAAAAGTATAAAGCCTAATTCCACGTGGTACACTTTTGAACTTACAAGCAGCCCTATTATATGGATTCTGGAACTCGGCTCAGAGGTAGATGATTTAACGTCATTGATAGATGTGGTTAAGCAGAAAGTTCATACTTTGATATTGACAGGTGAACAAAATGCTGCTGTACAGAAAGCATTTTCAGGTTTGACGAATTTGATAAGGGTAAATAATTTGGAGGAGGCCGTAAAAACAGCATATTTCTTTGCAAACAATCCTGATGTTGTTATATATTCTCCGGCAAACGGTTCGGAGGATAAGATTGATTTGAATGGGCAGCGATTTCTTAAACTTGTAAATGACTTATAGTTAGAAACAACTTGTCTTATAGAAATGAAAATAGATATTGAGAAGTATAGAGTAAAGGGGGATAGGGTAATATGGATTACCTATATTGCGTTGATGCTGATTTCTCTGATTGAAGTTTACAGCTCTATGGGCAAGACTGTGTATGAAAAGGGTAACGGGGATATTGTCAATATGTTTATAAAGCATTTTGGTATTATTGTTACCGGTTTGTTTGTAACATACTTTGTGCATTTGATAAAGTATTCTTACTATCCGAGAGTTACCAAGATAGCGTATGGCTTCTCATTGTTGTTATTGTTGATTACTTTGGCTTTAGGCGGAATTTCAGGGAAAACGGCAGACAGATGGATTGTCATACCGTTGATAGGTCAATTCCAACCTTCTGAGATAGTCAAGTATATTTTGATATTATATGTTTCTAATGAACTTGCGATTTTAGGAGATGGTATAAGGGATAGGAAGAATTTTTTGACTTTATCGTTCAAGTTGCTTTTGATATGTGGATTGATATTTCCGGAGAATTTTTCCACCGCCTTATTGGTCTTTATGAGTTGTTATGGACTAATGTTTATTGCAGGAGCAAAAATGAAGAATTTGTCGTTGATAGTGCCTGCATTAGTGGTTTTGGTCGTGTTTGTAGTCGGTATTTATGTGGTGAACCCTGATATTTTGAAGCGAAGCAGTACATGGGTCAATCGTGTGGAAGGCTTTATAAATACTAATCCTGAAGAAATAACTCAGGCGAATACTGCGACTATGGCTATTTCCACGGGAGGTTTGGTGGGAAAAGGTATTGGAAATACTACGCAGGGAAGATTTCTAAGCGAGTCTCACAACGATTTTATTTTTGCCATCATTTTGGAAGAAGGGGGCGTGCTATATGGGTTTATTGTAATGATTTTGTATTTCATACTGTTTTATCGTTCAGTCAGAATAGCGAAAACTGCAAGAGGTCTTTTCGGTAGTTATGCAGCAGTTGGCATAGGCTTGGTTTTTTGTTTGCAGGCTTTGGTTAATATGATGGTGGCGACCACTTTGATGCCTGTAACGGGACAAACATTGCCGTTTATCAGTTACGGGGGTACGTCTTTTGTCATCAGTAGTGCGGCATTGGGTATAATGCTTAATATAAGTGCCGATGCCAAGAAGTATCAAATGGAACTGGAAACCGATAAAATGAATCTTGAATCCAAGAAAATAGATCTTGAAGAGAAAATAACAGAATCAAGCAATAGTATTAACGAGGAAAAACAAGGATAAAATGAAAGCAATAATTAGTGGCGGAGGTACGGGTGGGCATATATTCCCTGCAATAGCGATAGCTAATGCGTTGAAAGAAAAATATACTGATGTAGAGATATTGTTTGTTGGCGCAAAGGGCAGAATGGAAATGCAGAAAGTCCCTCAAGCTGGCTATAAAATCATAGGGCTTCCAATAGTCGGATTCCAACGTAAAAGACTATGGAAAAACATATTGTTTCCTTTTAAGTTGATTTATTCTACTATAAAGGCAAAGAAAATTGTAAAGACTTTTGCTCCTGATGTTGCCATAGGTGTTGGCGGATATGCTTCCGGTCCTACTTTGGCTGCTGCTGTTTCAAAGCATGTGCCTACTCTTATTCAGGAACAAAATTCTTATCCCGGAGTTACCAATAAAATGCTTGCTGACAGTGTTAATACAATCTGCGTTGCATATGATAATATGGACAGGTGGTTTGATGCTAATAAGATTGTATTTACAGGCAATCCGATAAGACAGAATATTTCGCAGTTATACGATAATATAGAAGAAAAAAGAGCAAATGGATTTGAAACTTTCGGCTTGAATAATGAGAAAAGGACGGTTTTGGTTGTAGGAGGCAGTCTTGGAGCTTTGACGATAAATGAAAGCATTTCGGCTAATTTGGATTACTTCGTCAAAAATGATATACAGTTGATTTGGCAAACCGGCAAATGGTTCTATGAGAAAGCAAAGATAAGAGTGGAAGAAGAGAAGAGTTCGTTGGTAAAGGCATACGAATTTATATATGATATGGATTTGGCGTATGCTTTGGCAGATGTGATTATTTCGAGAGCCGGAGCTATTGCTGTTTCAGAATTATGTATAGTCGGTAAGCCTTGCATATTGATTCCTTCTCCGAATGTGGCAGAGGATCATCAAACTAAAAATGCTAATGCTTTGGTGTCGAAGAATGCAGCTCTGATGGTAAAAGATGTTGAGGCAAAAGAACAATTGATACCGCTTGTCGATGAGTTGATGAAAGATGAAAGTTTGAGAAATAAGCTTTCCTCCGGTTTGCGATCCATGGGAATAAGAGATGCGGATAAAAGAATAGTTGAAGAGGTTGAAAAACTTGTACGAAAGTAAGATGAAAACAAAAACGTATTATCTGGTAGGAATAGGCGGAATAGGTATGAGTGCCATTGCAAGATACCTTAAAGAGGAAGGTAACTATGTCTTTGGCTATGATAGAGTATGTACAGAATTGACGAGAGAATTAGAGCGTGAGGGAATGTGGATTGTGTATGAAGATAATAGCTCTCATATTGCAAATTTGAATGTTGACGAGGTGATATATACTCCCGCGATACCATCGGATAGTGCAATCCTTCGATATATAAGAGAAAAAGGTATTCCGATATTTAAACGTTCCGAAGCTCTTGGGCGTATAACACGGGATAAGAAAACAATAGCTGTTGCGGGGACACATGGAAAGACCACAACTGCAGGATTGATGGCTCATATATTGAAAAACAGTCATGTCGGTTGCAGTGCATTTCTCGGAGGTATATCAAATAA
>OJAW01000676.1_pt1 | contig 22847 bp, 26 predicted proteins | sample 1589151 | NCBI WGS metagenome assembly OJAW01 (sample SAMN03283290) | human gut metagenome | biome: human-associated habitat; material: feces | host: Homo sapiens | place: Peru | collected 2012
AGGACAATAATTCCGGTCATGCAGAAGCTGAGCGTCCAGATTGTGCTTCGTTTCGTAATGAATTCTTTCAAACGTTTTCCATCCATATCATTCACCTCATCCATTTCCCGTGAACACTGACCTGATGCCCTGCCCACGTGTTGTCAGAACGGATCTCTTCAACCCGTTTTATTTTGCAGTCCGGCCACCGTTTTCGAATAAAAGACTTTATTTTTCAATAGAAAAAGGATTCTAAAAACGAATCCTCTCTTCTATATAATTAACTAACTCATCTATTTTTAATGTAACTTGTTCCATTGTATCTCTATCTCTTACTGTTATTGTATTATTATTTATTGTTTCTTCATCTATAGTAACACAGAAAGGTGTACCACAAGCATCTGCTCTTCTATATCTCTTACCAATAGAACCAGACTCATCATAACTAGTCATAAAGTTTTTAGCAAGCATATTATAAACTTCTAGTGCTTTCTCACTATGATACTTTTTCGCAAGTGGTAAAACACTAACTTTATATGGAGCCAAAGCCGGATTAATCTTTAAAACCTCTCTAGTATCATTTTCTAACTCTTCTTCATAATAAGAATCAGCAAGTATTGCAAGTAGTAATCTATCAACACCAACAGATGGCTCTATAACATATGGTAAATATTTTTCATTTGTTTCTGGATCAAGATATTTTAAATCTGTCTTAGAATGTTTTTCATGAACAGATAAATCATAATCAGTTCTATCAGCAATTCCCCATAATTCTCCCCATCCCATTGGGTATTTATATTCAACATCAGTAGTAGCCTTACTATAGAATGATAACTCTTCTTTTTCATGATCTCTATATCTTAAATTTTCTGCCTTAAGACCTAAATCCTCTAAAAAGTCTAAGCAATATTTTTTCCAATAACTAAACCATTCTAAATCCGTACCTGGTTTACAGAAAAATTCTAATTCCATTTGCTCAAACTCACGAGTTCTAAAAATAAAATTACCTGGAGTTATTTCATTTCTAAAACTCTTTCCATATTGACCTATACCAAAAGGTAATTTACATCTCATACTTCTTTCAACATTTTTAAAATTAACAAATATTCCTTGAGCAGTTTCTCCTCTTAAATATACTTTATTTTTAGCATCTTCTGTAACACCTTGATATGTTTCGAAAAGTAAATTGAATTTTCTAATATCAGTAAAATCTTTACTACCACATTTAGGACAACTTATACCATTTTCTTTAATATAACTAACTAATTCTTCATTACTCATTCCATCACCAGTAATACTTCCATTAGTAGCATCTTCAATTAATTTATCTGCTCTATATCTTGATTTACAACTCTTACAATCAATTAAAGGATCAGCGAAACTAGCAACATGTCCAGATGCAACCCAAACCTTAGGATTCATTAAAATCGCAGAATCAAGACCATAATTATAAGGACATTCTTGAATAAATTTTTTCCACCACATATTTTTAACATTTTGTTTTAACAAAACTCCAAGTGGACCAAAATCCCATGCATTAGCAAGTCCACCATATATTTCACTTCCTTGAAATATAAAACCATAATTTTTTGCATAATTCACAATTTCTTCCATAGTAACTTTTTCCATATTATTCCTTCTTTCTAACTTTTAACTCTTACTCTCTTACTGTTACTCGAAATTTCAAAATATTCTCTTAAAAAATCTCCAAACATACTACTTAATATTGCTATTCTATTTACTTTTTCTATTGACAACCTTTTAATTAAATCACACATACTTTGAAAAGACATTTCTGTTTCTATCATATCAGCTTCTACTATTTCACTTGTATTAAATAAAATACTTCCTTCACTATTACACCTAAATACACTTTCAAATAAAACTTTAGTACTTGAATTAAATCTACTTTTAATAAACTCTAATATATAATCAGTCGATATATCTATTCCAAAAAGTATATCTTTAATGTTATACAAAAATAAAATCATTCCTTCATTCACAAAACCACCCTCTAAAAAACAAAAAACTTCTAAAACTCTAGGGGTGAGCAAAACCCACGGTTCCACCCTAGTTATTCTTAGAAGAATCACTTTATCTATATAGCTCTGGGATTCCACCCCGTCATCACTTATATAAAAAAATTATATATTATTTATCTTATTTTATCAACCAAATTTGTTAATTTTTTAGCCTCATCACTATTAATTTTAACATATTTTAAATAACAATCCCCACATAAAGGAACATATTCATACTCTGTTTTCTTACCATCTTCAATTACAATAATTGGTCCTTTATCAGTAAATACTCCATTTTCTTTTCTAGCATTAAAAGTAGCTTTCTTTCCACATCTACATAAACTAGTACTACCTATCTCTTCAACAACGTCTGCAACTGCAAATATTTGAGAAACTCCAGGCCCAAAGACATCACCTTTAAAATTACTCTTAAGTCCATAAGTAATAACTGGAATATTTATAAGATGTGCAATAGTCCAAAGTTCTTTAACCTGAAAATCTTCAAGTAATTCTACTTCATCTACTAAAATTACTCTAGCAGTATAATAAAGTTTATAATTATCTTCAGTAAGTAATGATTCATTCTCTTTAAGCAATATATCTACTTTTCTATTCATTCCATTTCTAGATATAATTGTATCATCACCCTTAGTATCCTTTATAGATTTAATAATTATAGTTTTAAAATTATTTTCTTCATAACTATAAGCAGTTTGTAAAATATTTATAGTTTTTCCACCATTCATCGCACTATACTTAAAAATCAAATTAGCCATACAATCACCCTACTTAAATTATAAATAATATCTAAATAAGCATCAATAGTATTTTACTATTATTTACATTACTTATAAAAAAATTAATGTAAACACATTAAAAATATATATACTAAATAAGAATATTTCCATCTCTTTTGACTAACAAAAAAACTAGTTATTTCCTTTAAAGCACAATATTTATCTACAAAAGTTAAAAGAAAACCTTCTTTAGAAGTAGGAAACTTTAAAGTAACTGGCCACATATGATGTTTTATAATATCTTGTTCTTTTTGACTTAAATCAAATTCTTTTAAAGCATTTTTACAAGAAATTTTTCCATGATAAAAAGCATGCCAATGATTAATTTCTCTATTATCTTTACTTCTCCAATCATATAAAAACATATCATGTAACATCGCTGCTCTTACAACAGATACATAATCCCAATTTAATTTCTTACATATTTTATAACAAATATAAGAAGCTTCATAACAATGCTCAAAACAAGATACATCAAAATGTTGTCTATATTTTTTCATTTCAAGTACCTTTTTATTAGTTACTAAATCTTTTATAATTTTTTTAAATTCTTTATCACTTTTTTTCATACACTACCATTATATGTCTATTTTCTAAGGTATTCAATCAACTTCTAAGTTTTTTTAAGAAATCTTTACTTTTTAAGTAAAGTCCCGTATAGTCATCATAATAACTTTCTAAAAATCTATTTATTTCAAAAACAATATTTTTATCTAATTTTACACTATTTATACTTTTAATATCTACTAAATAATACATATTAAGAATTCTAACAATACTTATCGGAACAATTCTTTCATCACTATAACAATTTTTACAAACAAGCCCACCACGACTTTCAGAAATAGTTATAATATCTTTTTTATTACCACAAGAAATACAACTACTTAAATTAAGTTCAACCCCCAAAAAAGAAAGCATCTTTACTTCCATAATATTAGTAATAACTAAAGGGTCTATTCCTTCATTTATTTTAAACAAAGAATTAATAAAATCATCATATATTTTATCACTATTACTTTGTTTAACAACTTGATTAACTAAATCACTTAAATATGTTGCATAACTAATAAGTAAAATATCACTTTTTATTTTAATAAATGCATCTATTACACTAACATCTTTTAATATAGATAATTTATCTTTTTTATAGTATATGGAAAAAACTCCATAAGTAAGTTTTAGTGTTGAGGCTCTAAGTTTACTTTTAATACCCATACATCCCTTACACATAATACCAATAATACCATACTCTTTTGTATATAAATTAATTATTTTTGATGTTTCTCCATATGGAGTTTCCTTTATTATAATACCATATACTTCAATCATGCTACCTCTTTATTTACATTTTTTATATTTTAAATAATCTTCAATTTTTCCACTATTTTTAAACTTATCCCAAGCGTCCTTTTTATTCATTAAAATCACCTTCCTACATTTATAATGGGAAGGTGTATTATTTTTTATTCAAAATTATCAAAACCTAATTCTTTTAAATATCTTTCTTTATCTTTCCAGTTTTCAATAACTTTAACATACAATTCTAAATATACTTTACTTTGAAACATTTCTTCTAAATCTTTTCTTGCAAGTATACCAATCTTTTTTAACATATCCCCATTCTTACCAATTATAATTTTCTTTATATTTTGTTTATCAACTATAATATCAACAGACACATTAACTATATCTTTTTTTCTTTCTATTAAAGTAGTTTGACAAGTTATTGAATGAGGAATTTCTTCTAAAGTATTTTGAAGTAATTTTTCTCTTACCACTTCAGATACCATAAAACTTGTTGAACTACTAGTAATTACATCATCACCATAATATTTTACATCATCTTTTAAATACTTTTTAATAACATCAATAAGATGACTAACATTATCATTTTCTCTAGCACTAACTGGTACTATTTCATTAAACGAATAATCTTTAAATTCATTAATAGCCATAATTAAAGTTTCATTTGATACTCTATCAATTTTATTTATTACAAGTATTACAGGAACATTTTTATCAAGTAAATTCTCCATTAAAAATTTATCACCCTTACCAATACCACTTGCAATATCAACAACTAACAAAATCAAATCAACATCTTTAGTAAGAGCAAGTGCTTCTTTATTAAGTATTTTACCTAATTTATTTAAAGGCTTACTAATACCAGGAGTATCAACAAATATTATTTGATAACCAGGTTCATGATAAATACCTTCAATAATATTTCTTGTTGTACCAGATACATTACTTGTAATAGCAATTTTTCTATCAATAATTGAATTAATTAAAGTACTTTTACCTACATTAGGTCTTCCAACTATACTAACAAATCCACTCTTCATAAAATACCTACACAAACAATTTCATTACATATGGAACAAATATAATTAAATTAGCCACTACTGCAAGAACAGTCATAATACCAGTCGCAGCACTTCCACAATCTTTAGCAACTTTAGCATATTCATTATACTCTTGTGTAACCATATCAACAATAGCTTCAATCGCAGTATTAATAAGTTCAATTACTCCTATTAAAGCAAGTGAACCAAATGATACTACCCAATCCATAAAACTAATATCAAAACATATTCCAAGTATTATTATTAGACAAGCACATATTGCTTCTAATAGAAAACTTGATTCATTTCTAAAACAATAAGCAAGTCCTTGTAAGGAATACTTACATTTATTAAGTATATTTTTTATTAAACTAACATCTTTTTGTTCTGTCATCTTCATTCAATATCACTTCCTGTAATTCAAACATTTCTTTTTCTTCTTTTTCACCCTTAGTGTGATCATAACCAAGCAAATGTAAAAGACCATGTACTACCAAAAAAGCAAGTTCTCTTGTTTCACTATGGCCATATTCCTTAGCTTGTTCTTTCATTCTTGGAATACATATAAATATCTCTCCCAAAAATCTTGTATTATTATACACTATATCTTCATTATCTTCAAATGCAAAAGATAAAACATCCGTAATTCTATCAATGTTTCTATAATTTTTATTTAATTCTTGTATTTTTTCATTTGAAACAAACACAATACTAAAATTAGCATTCTTAATCTTTTCATGTTTCATAACATTTTTAATTGTTACATCTAAATAACTATAATCTTTATCATAACCAAATTCATTTGTAATACTATAATCTATCATTTAAAAACTACTCCCCAATAACCAAAAATATAAATACCAAATAGTAATAATAAAACTATTGTAATTATATTATAAACCAAATCACTTTTTAAAGCATCAGGTAACTTCTTATTTATTGCACTAAGCCCTATATATAAAAGATATCCTAAAATACTTCCAAACAAATTAAGTAAAATATCATCTATATCAAATGACCTTCCAATTCTAAGTTGTACAAATTCAACAGTAATACCAGTAATTAAACTAGTAATAATAACTGGCCATATTTTTTTTGGATTTACATAATGACCTATAAAATAACCAAAAGGAATAAATATCAATATGTTACCAAAAACATTATAATTAAACATCGTAGTACCAAACCTATATCTAGTAATTTCTGAAAAAGGTACTAAATTCATACCACTATTTGAGTTTATTTCTGTAATAGTTAAAACTTTAAAAAGAACCCAAAAATAAATAATAGCAATAAGAAATAAAACTTCTTTGTAAAAGCAAAATTTTTCACGATGATTTTGCAAATAGAAAAATCTTATTAAACTTAAGGAAACTATAAATACTGTAAGCATAGGCCAAATATCTTTAAAAACTTTATTAAAAAGATCTACTATCACAAAAATCACTCCTCTACAATTTCAACTTCTCCAATTTCTTCTTTCGTTACTACAAATAACTCTAAATATATTGTACTATCAAATATACTTTTTTTCAAAACTTTTTTAACAAGTATTTCTTCATCTTTTGAAAGATTATTTTGTATTTTATCTACACCATCTTTAAAAGCCTTTTCATAAGCCTCTTCTTCACTTAATTTTTTATTTTTAATTATATATTCTTTTTCTTTCACAAAATTAATTTCAAAATCATTTAATTTATAAATATTCTCATATTTTTCTTCATAACTTTTAAGTCTATCTTTAAAAATTTTAAATTTTTGATTGTTAGTTTTTATTTGAAAATTATATCTATTTTTTCCAGTATATTCTTTATATTCTTCTACAAAAGGTACACTGACTTTTATTTTATACCAAACTTCTCCATATACTTCACCTTTAGCACACAGAATATCCTTCACTTCTTCATTGTGAGTTATTTCTCCAGTAATTAAAATATCTCCCTTATTAACATAATCATTTACCTCTTTTAAAACATCACCTTTATATACATTCATAGATATAATTTTTCCAGAAGAAGATGCTACAACATTACAATGTTTATATTCTACCTCACTATTAAATTTTATTTTTTCAGTCACTAAAACCTTCATCTTAAGACCATCGTAAACAATTTCTAACCATTCAATATCTTTTTCATTTTCTTGAAGAATCTTTTCTACAATTTTTTCAACATTTTTATGTCTTTTTTTCAAAGTAAAAACTTTAATATTATTTTCTTTTAAACTTTCATTTACCATTTCATATATTTCTTTATTATTAGTTTTAATTTCAATTTTAAAAATCATATTATTAACTATTAAAAGTATTATTACTCCAATAAAAAGACTAATAAAAAAAACAAAATTTTTCATTGCATATTTTTCTATTTTTTTTATCCCGATATAAGAAAAGATACTTATATTATAACTTTTTAAATACTTTTTTAATTTTTCATAATCTTCATAACTTATTTTAATAAGTAAATAATTATCAAAATTTTTAATTTCATAAATATTTATTCCAATATTATATAATTTTTCTGTCAACCTATAATATTTTGTATCATATTCAATTTTAATCCATAATAAATTATTCATAATAAAACTCCAATTTATTAATTACTCCCAAAATTAAAATTTCATTTTTAGTTAATTTTTTAATCTTTAAATTATTACCATAAATATATACTTTTTTATCTTTAATTTTAATTTCAATATATTCATTTTTTAAAACATCAATTTTTTCATAATTAAATACATGTAAATAATTATCATAAATACTTATGAAATTATCTGTATCATACAAAAAACTTTTAAACCCATTTATAAAATTTAATTTATTCATCAGTTAATTATATGAACAAGCAAAAAAAGAAAGACTATTTTGAAAGCCTTTCTTTAACAATTCCACTAACTTTAGACATCGGAGCATTTTTCAACTTTTCAGTTACATATTTCATAACTAATCCCATTTCTTTCATACTACTAGGATTAAGTTCTTTAAATGCTTCATCTATAACTTTTTCAATTTCTTCCATACTAGCCTCTTCAGGCAAATAAGAATTAATTATTTCAATTTCCTTTTTTAAATCTTCTACTACATCAGTCTTACCAAGCTTTTCATACTCATTCAAAGAATCAGTTCTTTGCTTAACTTGTCTTTTTAAAACTGTAAGTACATCAGATTCCTCTAATTCACCTTTTTTATTAATACCCTCTAATTGTAATGCACTTTTTAGCATTCTCAAAACAGAAAGCTTAAATTTATCGCCACTCTTTAAAGCATTTTTTAAATCTTCATTTATTTGATTCAACATTTTAAATCCTCCTTAATAACGATTCTTTTTATGTGAATTTTTGATGCCTTCTTCTTTTTTAATTCTTCTTTCAACTCCAGGTTTAACATGGAATTTTCTCTTTTTTAGTTCTGAAGGGACACCGCTTCTTGCTACTTTAACCTTAAACTTTTTTAAAGCACCATCAATATTGCCATTTTGAACTACAACCTTTGTCATGAAATCGCCCTCCCTTCATTTACACAAGATATTATAACACCTAGATAAGGATTTTACAACAAAAAGGTAAAAGGAATTCGAAATTAGTAACTTATACTAACAAAAACTTTTAGTAAAAAGTCTTCTAATTGATGAACCAACTTTTTGGCCAATTTCAAAAACAGTACTTATAAATCTAGAGATGTAATTAAAAGTTGTAGCATTAAATCCACCTCCAGAAATTAAATATAAATCTCTTTCCTTCATTTTAACCTCCTAATAATTACACTTCTTAGGGCTTATAACACCATCGACAATCCCTAATATAAATACTACACCAGCAGATACAATTCCCCAGAATGTTCTAAGAAGTCTACCTCCACCGTTTACTAAATTCATTTCTTCTTCATTTAAATTAACCATAACTACCTCCTTTACTTAAACAATTCTAAAATGTATTTATTTAATTTGATTTTTTCGTAGTTTAACTTAACTACTCCAAATTCTCCATTAATTTTAGTGCCTTTCAAATTTAAATTTATTGTTTGATAAACATTATCATTAATTACTTCAATATCAGAAAAATTCATACTATCATATTCGTATTTTTTATTATTAAAAATCAACTCATTATTTTGCATGTAAGTATCAGAGAGTCCTTTTTCTATTTTTATTTTTAAAACATCATCTTGAATTATTCCATAATTTATAATACTTTTATTAATAGTTATAAAATTTCCCAAAATACAAACTACTATAAACATTAATATTATTATAATCACGAAAACAAAATAATTAACAATTTTTATATGACTTAATTTATAATAATCTATATTATAATAATTCATTACTACCTCCAATTTTTATAATTTTTGAAAACATATTTTTATGGTTTTTATGTGAAACATAAATAATTGTTTTATCATAATATTTTTCTCTAATATTACTTATTATCTTTTCTTCTAACTTAATATTAACTTCACTCAAAGCTTCATCAAGTATTATTATATTTGCTTTTTTCAGAAGTCCTCTAGCCAAAATAATCCTTTGCACTTCACCTCCTGAAAGATTATTAAAAGTTGCTTCAATGAATGAATCGAATCTAAGTGGTCTTGTTTTTACAACACTTTCTAATTCACAAATCTTTATTACTTCAAAGAATTCTTCTTCACTAATTTTTCTATTAACAACAATATTTTCTTTAATTGTACCAGTAAATAACTTTTCGTTTTGCCCAACATATAAAATACTATTTCTAATACTTCCTAAAGATAAATCTACTATATTTTTATCGTCAATCAAAACACTTCCCTTATTTGGCAAAGTTTCTTTATATATAATCTTACATATAGTACTTTTACCAACACCAGAAGGTCCATCAATTAAAACATGTTCACCACATTTAACTGTAAAATTAACATTTTCAAAAATATAATCATAATTATTATAAGAAAAACTACAGTTATTAAAGACTATATCTCCTTTCAATATATAATCATCATTTTTAATAATTTCCTCTTTTATATTTATAAATTCTTGAATCTTATTAAAAGTTGCTTTAACAAAATTGTATTTAGGCAACAAACCAACTATATTTTTCACAGGATCAATACAATATGCTAAAATTAAATTAAAAGTAAACAAATTAACAATTGTTAGTTGTCCTTTTAATACGTAATAAAATCCTACAGAATTAATTATAAACAAAGAGCATTCAACAATAATATCTTTTATTAAATTAGTTCGATTAATATAAGTATTAAATTTATAATTATTAAATAAATATTTAGAAAGAACAATTTCAACTTTTTTTAAAACAGCAGTACTAATATTTAAATTCTTTATGCTTTCAATCATTTCAATAATTTCAGTAATAACACTATTAAATTCTGTCTCATAATTAATATTTTCTAATATTTTTTTATATAATCTTTTGCTTATTAAATATCCATAAAAAGAATAAATAATAATTGTACTAAGTAAGATAAATGACAGCTTAACATTTAAACAAAATAACATTATTAAGGCACCAAGCATTAAAAATAAATCTACTAAAACAGTTATAAATAAATCTGTAAAAAGCATTTTAATACTTGCAACATTTCCAATTCTAGTTATAACCTCCCCAGTTGTTCTATTCTTAATACTATTTAAAGGGACACTCAAAATATGATTTATAAAAGAAGGATACAATCTTACATCTAGAAGATTATTTAAATGGTTTTGATAATAATCCTTCATATAAGAACAAAATAATTTAATAAATATAAAAAGTCCAAATACAATAATTAAATATTTTAAATATTCACTATTTAAACTTAACAAATTACTACCCATTTTTAAATAATATCCACCTAAAATAGTAATTAAAGTAAATATTAACAGAGTAATAATTATTTTTATAATTAAACTTTTTTCTTTTAAAAGCATACTTGAAAACAATTCATATATAGTCATACATTCATCATACTTTATGATATTACTTCTAGGATAAATAAGTAAAACATTTCCAGTAAACAATTTTAAAAACTCATTTATTTTTTCTTTAACATAACCTCTACCTGGATCCATTAAATAGACATAATTATGTTTAATATTATTTACTACCACAAAATGTTCATAACCATCTAAAAACTTTATTTGAGCAATAAATGGAAATGTTAATTTATCACTAGATATGTTTTTCTCCAAAACCCCAGTTACATCAAATCCATATTTTTTTAGTGCATTCATCATATGATAAAAATTTGTACCTAAATTATTAGTATAAGTATCTTCCCTAATAGTTTCCATTGGTACATAACCTCCATAATAATTAACAATATAAGAAATTGAACATACACCACAATCTTTAGAATCATTTTGTATAACTGCTTTTATTTTTTTCATATTTTCTCCCTTCACATATTTATATTGCAGTAATACTTTAAATTCCTTTTTTATTTTTAAAAAATTTAAAATTTAGCATTATTTATAAATCACACACATAAAATTAAATGAATTTAGGAGGATATATGATAAATAAACAAAATTTATGGTTTGCCACATTATTTTCATTAATACTTATTTTAGGAGTTTATTATTTAAAAATCGATGACACAGCTAAGTCTGTTCTAAAAAATGTTGATCCAAAAGAAAAGGAAAATGTAGAAATAAATTCATCTGATGTTCTTGTCTCTTTAGAAGTTGAAAAAGAAGAAGAAAAACAAAAGTTAATTTCAAAATATGAAGATATTTTACTAAGCGAATCATCAAGTATTGAAGAAAAAAATACTGCTTACGAAAATATACAAAACTTAAATAGTAAAACTTCTACTGAAGATAAAATAAAAGCACTCATAAAAAAAGAGTTTACTTTAGACTCTTGTGTAAAAATAAATGATACTTCTATAACTATTACAATAAATAAAAAAGAACATAACAAAAATCTTGCCAACAATATTATAAGAAAAGTACAAGAATTATTTGAAAAAGAACAATATATAACAGTTAAATTCAATTAAAAAAACTACCTAGATAGTTTTCTTAAATCTCTTAAATTAGTATCATCTTTATGTTTATTATAAAATTCTGGACTAAACCAGATTTTTTTTAAATACTCTTTGTATTCATTTTTAGATAAATTCTTTTTTTCAATTTTTTTAGGTTTTTTAACAAATATTTTTCTATTTTTAGGAATAATAACTTCTGCAAAATAACTAAGCAAAGTAATTATTTCCATTACAATTGAAGGAAGTAATAAATAAAAATATAAATTATCTATACTAACTAAATAATTTTTAAATGATTCACTAATAAAGCTAATATTATGAACTGAAGATGCAAAAAAAGTAAGAACAACTGATATTGCAAGCACAAAAGTTTTAATCTTACCAATAATATTAGATTTAATATTTAAGTTTCTACTAAATTTAAATAATTGTAATAAAACTATTAAACATTCAATAATTATTGGAATAATCGCATAAGGAGTAATTAAATATAATATGATAAATGTCATTATTGTAAGTAACTTATCTGCTATACTATCAAATATTGCCCCAAAAAAAGTTGATACTTTCCATTTTCTAGCCAATATTCCATCTATACTATCTGATGCATAACATAAAAGAGACATTACACCTACTGTTAAACCACCAAATTTTCTATACACAGGAATAAGTAAAATAGTTCCAATTATTCTTATCAATGTAAATAAATTTACAATTATCATTTTAGTAATCATTATATACCTCCTTAATTAAATTTCACTAGCATTATAACAAAAACTATAAAAATAAACCACAAAATTAATTTAATTAAAGCTCTAAATTTTTTATCTTTATCTTGATTATCCATTACAATAAATTCCTTTTTCCATTTAAATAACTTTTAATATTCATCTCTTTTTTACCAACAGGTTTAACTATATCAAAATACACTATTCCATCAATACATCCAATACCTAATTCATTTTTATTAAAATATATTTTATTTACTTCACTATTACATTTATTAAAGTGTGCTTTAACAATTTTAATTTCTTCATCAAAAACATAAGTTTTACATAGTGGATTTGGACTAAAAGCTCTTATTTTATTAATAATATCTCTTCCATTTTTATTAAAATCTAATTCTTCCATCTCTCTTGTAATCATCGGTGCATAAGTTGCATATTCATCATTTTGTTTAGTTCTTATAACATTTTCACTTATTAAATTATCCAAATTTTTTACAAGAATATCTCTTCCCAAAACACTAAGTTTAGAAAATAAAGTCCCTATATTATCATCGTCACTAATTTCACAAACAACTTTATCAATAATATCACCAGTATCCATAAACTCATCCATATACATAAGTGTTATACCAGTTTCTTTCTCTCCATTCATTAAAGCCCATTGTATCGGAGCACTACCACGATATTTAGGAAGTAAAGAAGCATGTATATTAATACAACCATATTTAGGATAATCAAGTAACTCTTTAGGAATTATTTTCCCGTATGCACAAGTTATAATAATATCTGGTTTATATTCTAATACTTTTTCATATTCTTTTTTAATACTTTTTGGAGTAACAACCGGAATATTTTTACTAACTGCAAACTTTTTTACTGGTGATGCACATAATTCTTTTTTTCTTCCTACCAAAGCATCTTCCTTAGTAACTACAAGTACTACATTGCATCTTTCAACTAAAGCTTCAAGAGGAAGAACAGAAAACTCTGGTGTCCCCATATATACAACTCTAACATCCTTCATCAATATCACCTACTTAAATTATATCAAACTTTTTTACAAACACAAGAAAAGACTAGTTTCCTAGCCTTCAATTTTTCTTATTGATACATTTACTGTAATTCCATTAACATTAATTTCTTCACCACTAACATCTTCTTTAAGTATTTCTAATGCAAGTGTTTCATTTTTGATATAATCCATAAATTTTTGAATCATTAGAAGAAAATCTTTATCATCACAATTATATGAAATAATAATTCTATCACTTACTAAATAATCATTAGTTTTTCTCATATTTTGTACTTTAGAAACAAATTCACGAGCATTACCTTCAAGTATTAAATCATGAGTTAAGTTAGTATTTAATACAATAAACAAATTATCTAGTACTCCAACATTAAACCCATCTTTTGAAGATATTTTTACATCAAACATATTTTTAGTAATAACTGTACCATTAAACTCTACATTTTCATTATTTAACTCTTCTAAACTATGATTATTTAAAAATTCTTCATATTCTTTAATCTTAGAACCAAATAACTTACCAACTTCTTTATAATTTGGTTTTAATGTTATATTCATATACTTAGTTAAATCATCTTCACTAATTACGTTTTTAACATTTAATTCTTCTAAAATAAGTGGTACTAAATCTTCTATTTTCTTATAAATACTACTATCTATAATAGCATCTCTAAGTGGTGTTCTTACTTTAATTTTAGCATCTTCTCTAACACATCTCCCTAAAGAAATTAAATTTTTAACATATCCCATTTTTTCTTCAAGTTTCAAATCAATTTTACTCTCATCACACTTAGGAAAATCTGCAATATGTACTGAATAATTACCAGTTAATTTTTGATAAATTTCTTCACTAATATAAGGTACAACCGGAGCAATTATTAAAGATAATCCTACTAATACTTCATAAGTAGTTATATATACTGATTTTTTAGAATTGTCTAAAGTACTACCCCAAAAACGATTTCTGCATCTTCTAATATACCAATTAGATAAATCTTCTGAAACAAAGTTAGTAATACTTCTAACAACTTTATTTAAATCATATTCTTCATAACCTTCAATAACTATTTTTAGTAAACTATTATATTTACTAATTAACCATTTATCAATTTCTTCTCTATCTTCAAATTTAACATTACATTCACTTATATTTATATTATCAGTAGTAGCATATAAACTAAAGAAATTATAAGTATTTTTAAGTGGATTAAAGAATTTAGAATAAACTTCTTTTAAACCATCTTCATCAAACTTAAGTGGTGTCCATACTGGAGAAACATAAGGTAAATACCATCTTACAGTATCAGCACCATATTTTTTCATAATACTAAATGGCTCAATTGCATTACCTTTAGATTTATGCATTTTTTGACCATTTTTATCTAATAATAATTCATTTACTAAAACATTTTTATAAGGACTTACTCCCTTTACAAATGATGAAATAACTAAAAGTGAATAAAACCAACCTCTTGTTTGATCAATACCTTCACAAATAAAATCTGCAGGAAATTGGGTTTCAAATAATTCTTTATTTTCAAATGGATAATGATATTGTGCAAAAGGCATAGCACCAGAATCAAACCAACAATCAATTACATCTGTTACTCTATTCATCACATTTCCACATTCTGGACATTTAATATGTACATCATCTACAAATGGTCTATGTAAATCAATAGTATTATCAATTTTCTCGATAGATTTTGATACTAATTCTTCTATTGAGCCAATCATTTCATCATGACCACAAGCACATCTCCATAATGGAAGTGGTGTACCCCAATATCTACTTCTTGAAATAGCCCAATCATTTAAATTTTGTAGCCAATTACCAAATCTCTTTTCTCCAACATAACTTGGATACCAATTAACTTTTTTATTGTTTTCAATAATATTATCTTTAATTTTAGTAACTTCTAAATAAAATGATGGTTTAGAGTAATATATAAGTGGTGATTTACATCTCCAACAATGTGGATAATTATGTACCATTTTTTGTTTTTTAAATAATTTATCATTTTCTTTTAAATATTTAATAACTAAAGGATCTGCATCAAAAACAAGCATACCTTTCCAAGGCCCTTCAGTATAACATCCATCATCTCCAACTGGATTAACATAAGGTAAATTATATTTTTTACCAACATTAGCATCATCTTGACCATAAGCTGGTGCAATATGTACAACACCTGTACCATCATCCATAGTAACATAAGTATCACATGTAACAAAGAAGGCTTTTTTATTAACACTAAGTTCTGGTATTAATTGTTCATATTCAGTATACTCTAAATCTTTTCCAGAATATTTATCTAATACTTCATAATCATCCCCTAAAACTTTATTAGCAAGTTTTTCTGCTAAAATAAATTTATAACCTTTAGATAATACTAAAACATAACTTTCATTTGGATTTACACATAATGCAACATTTGCAATTAGTGTCCAAGGTGTAGTTGTCCAAACTAAGAAGTATTCATCACTACCCTTTTTTTTCATTGGAACAATAACAGTTTCAACATTTACTTCTTTATAACCTTGTGCAACTTCATGAGAAGCAAGACCAGTACCACATCTAGGACAATATGGTAAAATTTTACTTCCCTCATAGAAAAGACCTTCATCAAAGAACTTCTTTAAAATCCACCATTCAGTTTCAATATAACTATTATCATAAGTTATATATCTATTTTCCAAATCAATAAATTGTCCCATTTCTTGAGTTAACTCACAAAATGATTTTTCATTTTCCCAAACAGCATTTTTACATTCAGCATTAAATTCTTTTATACCAAACTTTTCAATGTCACTCTTACCAGTAAATCCTAATTTTTTTTCAACTTGCACTTCAACTGGAAGTCCATGAGTATCCCAACCGATTTTTCTTAAAACTTTATATCCTTGCATAGTTTTATATTTACAAAAACTATCTTTTAAGAATTTAGCAACCATATGATGTAATCCAGGCATACCATTCGCTGTCGCTGGTCCATCATAGAAAACAAAGTTTTCGCTATCTTTTCTATTTTCTATACATTTATTTAAGATATCTTCCCTCATCCATTTATTTAAGATTTCTTCTTCAACTAAATAAGTTTCTTTCTTTTCTAATTCCTCAAATTTTTTCATACTACCTCTACCTTTCTTAAAAATAAAAAGATGATACCAAAGGACGAATATAATCGTGGTACCACCTTATTTTTTACTTAATTTTTTTAACGGATAATATCCGATCTTTTCTACTAATTTCAAAAAGATTCATCAAGAGTGATTTATATTATATATTTCTTTTGAGTTTTTCACCAACCAACTCTTCTCTAAAAAGTATATATAATACCGTCTCTTTCATTTGATTTAACAATTTAACTAAATTATATTATTTATTTTTAGTATTGTCAAGTGTTTTATATAATAAGTTCTATAATAATACCTGATAATACTCCAATTAAATATAAAATACCTACTATTTTTAAATTCTCTAAGAAATGTTTATTAGTTTTAAATAATATCATTATAGCAATACCACTTCCTGTTAATAAACCACTTATTAAACTACCAAAGTTAATTGCATTATTTATATATAATTCTGTTAACATTACACTTGCACCACAATTAGGTATAAGTCCTATTAAACTAGATATAAATGGTCCAAAGAAACTATCTTTAAGTAATATCTTAGATAAATAATCTTGACCTAAATAATTAAAACATATATTCAAAATAAAATTAATTAATAATATAAATATTACTATATTTAGTGTATGCTTTAATGAAGAAATTATAATACTTTCTTTACAATGACAATGTTCTTCTTCACAAATATCATAATTCTTCTTTTCTTTTTTAACTTTAAATATCTTATCTATAATAAAGCCTGCTAACATACCTATAAATAATTTAATAAGTAATATTTTAATTATTAAACTAAATTCTGCTTTTTCACTTATTAATATTGGTAACATTTCATCTGAAGTAGATAAGCAAATAGAAATTAATGTACCTAAAGTAATAAGTCTTGTAACATATAAATTAGTAGCCATTACAGAAAAACCACATTGAGGAATTATTCCTAAGATACTTCCTAATATTGGACCATACTTTCCTGATGACTCTACTACTTTTATACTTTTCTTACTAAATTTATGTTCAAATAATTCAATTAGTAAAAATGCTATAAATAAAAATGGTACTAACTTTAATGTATCAATTAATGTATCTATAATAATCTCTTTCATAATATCACCACACGACAAGATTATAGCAAAAAAAAGAAAAAAAAGAAAGCATTTTTATTTACTTTCTAACTTTTTAACTCAATATAATCCCCAGAATCTAAATATATAATACCTAACTTACCATCCATTTGACTAACAATACTACTATATCTATTTAACTTTTCTATTCTAGTTAAAGTTATATATACACTATTACCATCATTCATATAAAGTAAAAACCTAGATTTATCTACTTCATTCGGAGTATATTCTATTTGTGATATCTTAAGTAATATATTATCATCTATCTTAGTAAAATAATATACAAAGTCATCATATACACTATCTATATCATTAGTTATTATTGGTAAATTATTTATTTTATAATTATTATCTACCATATTTTTATTTTCTAATATTATTTTATTATTATATATTGCTAACATTTTATATTCATTAATATCCAAATATACTTTAAAATTCTTTTTAGTTACCTTAACATCTTTAATATAATTATTATTTTTTAATAGACTATTCTTTATTCTAGACTTAAAAGTTAAGAAATAATAAGGATAATTATCTAAATAAGATTCATTAATTATTTCTTTATCACTAACTATTTTATTATTTAATATATAAATATTTTTAATTCTAATATGTAATACAAAGTATATTGTATTAAATATAAGTATTACTAACATTAAAAGTATTAATATATTTTTTATTTTTAACTTTTTCTTTTTAACTTTAACCCTTATCTTCTTAGTCTCTTTCATATTACACTCCCAAAGTCTAATCTATTATTTCTTGTTCTAATATTAAATCTATATTATATTTTTCTTTAACTTTATCTTTAATTAAATTTATTAAACTTATTATATCACTACCATTACAATTATCTTTATTAATTATAAAGTTAGCGTGTTTTTCTGATACCTCTGCACCATTTATATTATATCCTTTTAAATTACATTTTTCTATTAATTCTCCAGCATGCATACCCTCAGGATTTCTAAATACACTACCGGAAGACGGATAATTTAATGGTTGAGTAGATATTCTTCTTTGTCTTCTTGTTTCTATTAATTCTTTTGCTTCCAAAATGTCACCATATTCTAATTCTAATGTTACTTCTAAAACTATTAATTTTTTATTTTCTTTTAATAATGAATCACGATATCTAAATTTTAATTCACTATTTTTTAATACCTTAATATTTAAGTTTTCATCTAAAATAGTAATTTCTTTTACTACATCAGCCATAGATTTATTATACGCTCCAGCATTCATTGCTACTGATGAACCTACTAATCCAGGAATACCCGCAGCAAATTCTAACCCAGTTAAATTATGTTTTAATATTTCAAGTGATAACTTAGGTAATGGATAACCAGATTCTACTTTTACTATATTATCATTAAAAGTAATATTATTTAATTTATCTAATTTTATTATTACTTTATCATAATAAACATTAGCTAATATTATATTTGAACCATTACCAAGTATAATATAATCCATATTGTTATCTTTTAAGTTTTTAAGTAACTCTATTAATTCATTAACTGAATGAACAAAAACTAAACATTTACAAGTTGCATCAATTCTATAAGTATTATATTTCTTTAAAGAAGCATTAAAATAACATTCATAATTATTTAGAAAATCCATTATTTATCATCCCTAGTCATACTTTTAAGTATCTTATATATTCTTTCACCACTATCTTTAATACCCAAAGTTTTTAAATTTTTCTTAATATCTTTATAATATTTTTCATCATTAAAACATTTATCTATATTACTAATTAAACTATCCATAGTTAAATCTTTTTCTTCGATTAAAATACCAGCATTTTTTTCATATAAATCCATTGCATTCTTATATTGATGATTATTTGTTACATAAGGACTAGGTATAAATATCGTAGGAATATCTAATACCATTATTTCACTCATCGTAGAAGCTCCCGCTCTTGAAACAATTAAATCAGACATTTTCATTACCCTAGGTAATTCATATATAAAAGGTACTATTTTTACATTCTTATATTCTTTTTTCTTATCTAATTTTTCATAATAAGAGTTACCCGTTACAAATAATACTTCATAATCTTTATCTTTAAATAAACTTAAATTTTTATATATCATATCATTAATAGTCCTACTACCAAGACTACCCATAACAATTAAAACTAATTTTTTATTCTTACTTAATTTATATTCTTCTTTTTTAGCACTAGGTAAGCTAATTGCTTTTTCACTACATGGATTACCTGTAAGTATTGCCTTACCCTTAGGAAAATCTTTTATTGTAGATTCAAAACTAACTCCAACTTTAGTAGCATATCTAGATAAAAATTTATTAGCAAGTCCTACAACACTATTTTGTTCATGAATTAATGTTTTAATTCCAAGACTATGTGCAGTAGATATAACTGGGGCAGTAACATAACCACCGCATCCAATTACAACATCAGGATTAAATTCTTTAATTATTTTTTTGCATTTAGATTTAGCCTTTAAAAAGTTAGATAAAGTTCTAAAATTATTTAACAAATGTTTTCTATCAAAACCAGTTACATGTAAACTAACATAAGGAATATTAAACGAAGGAATTAAATCTTTCTCCATTCTATTATCTGTTCCAATATATAAAAATTCACTTTTAGGCTCTAATTCCTTAATTTTATTTATTATTGCTAAGGCAGGATAAATATGTCCTCCAGTACCTCCTGCAGAAATTATTACTTTCAATTTATAACACCTCACTATAATTATATCAAAAAATAAATAAAAAGTATATATTATAATAAATTATACACTTTTTTATTTAAATTTATGTCGTATTATTTCTTAATATCTTCTAATCTAACACTAACTAACTTACTTACTCCAGATTCTTGCATAGTAACACCATATAATATATCTGCAAATTCCATAGTTTTCTTTTTATGAGTAATTAAAATAAATTGTGTTTTATCTCTATAAGTATCTAAATACTTACCAAAGTTTTCAACATTTGCATCATCCAAAGCAGCTTCAACTTCATCAAAGATACAAAATGGTACTGGTCTAACATTAAGTATAGCAAAAAGTAAACTAATCGCTGTAAATGTCTTTTCCCCACCAGAAAGTAAAGTAATACTTTGTAATTTTTTACCCGGAGGTTCTGCTTTTATTTCAATACCAGTATTAAGTAAATCATCAGGATCAGTTAATATTAATTCAGCCTTACCACCCTTAAATAATTCTCTAAATACCTTAGCAAATTCTACCTTAATTAATTTAAATGTTTCATAGAATTTATTTTCCATAATATTATCCATCTCATTAATTATTTCATTTAAAGTATCCTTAGCATTTAATAAATCATTCTTTTGATTAGTTAAAAATTCATATCTTGTATTAACTCTATCATATTCCTCAATTGAACCAAGATTAACTTCTCCAATAGAATTAATTCTATTTTTTAAACTATTAACTTCCCTTCTAGCATCTTCAGTATCTATTTCTAATTTAAAATATTCTTTTGCATATTCAAATGTTATATTATAATCACTACTTAATTTATTAAGTAAATTATCTAATTTTACATCCATTCTATTAACAAATATTTCTAAATCTTTTAACTCATCTTTTTTCTTGTAATATAAAGAGTTATTTAACCTAGACTCTTTTTCCATCTCTTCTATAGTTTCATTATTACTATTAATAATAGCTTTAATATTATTAACATTTAATTCTAAACTTTGTCTTTGTCTTTCTTTTTCATAGAACTCTTCTACTATCTTTTCTTCTTCTTTAGATAAAGTATTATTAATTAAACCTTTTATATTATTTACTTCTTCTTTTAAATTATCTAATTCTTTTTCTAAAGAACTTTTCTTAAGTAGTTCATAATTATAACTTGCTTCTAGCTTAGTTTTTTCATCTAAAGTTTTATTTTTTAAATTATCATAAACTTTATATTTATTATCTTCTATGTTTATTTTTTCTTCTTTTTCTTTTCTCTTTTCTTGAAGTTTTCTAAGAAGTTCACGATTATAATTTAAATCATGTTTTTGTGTTATTATGTTTGTTTGATTTTTTATTGCACCACCTGTTATAGCTCCTCCAGTATGAACTAGTTCTCCATCTAGTGATACTACTTTATATCTATATGATATTTTTCTTGCAATAGAATTTGCACTATCTAAATCTTTTACTATAATAGTTGTACCTAACCTATTTTTAATTATTCTATCATAAGTAGATTCATATCTAACTAAGTTAGATGCAACATCAATAAAATCATTTTCTAATCTTAATATTCTAAGCGTTTCATTATCTATGAATCCTTCTTTAATTATATTAATAGGAAAAAATGTTGCTCTTCCAAATTTATTTATTTTAAGATAATTAACTGCATCTTTAGCGGCTAATTCATCTGTTGTAACTATATAGGAAGATGCAGATGCTAAAGCTGTTGAAATAGCTGTAGCATAAAGGTCATCAACTTCAATTAATGATGCAATAGTTCCATGAATACCAGTAAGTTTTGGATTATCTAAAACGCATTTAACAGCATATGGTAAACTAGAATTATTTTCTATAGAAGTTTTTAACATTTCTATTTTATACTTTGTTTCATTTTCTAATCTGTTTTGAGTTAACATGTCATTTTCTAGGGCATCATGTACTTCTTTTAGTTTATTAAACTTAAAGATTATATCATCATAAGTTAAATTAACTTCATCTAATTTTTTCTTAATCATTGATATA
>OJAW01000679.1_pt1 | contig 22801 bp, 21 predicted proteins | sample 1589151 | NCBI WGS metagenome assembly OJAW01 (sample SAMN03283290) | human gut metagenome | biome: human-associated habitat; material: feces | host: Homo sapiens | place: Peru | collected 2012
TTCTGCTAAAATTTTTGAAGCTATGTTAACCATACTACCACTTTCCTTTACTATATTAATTATACATAATTACTTTTTATAATGCAATAATTTTGTAAATTTTTATTCTTCATTCATACTATTTAAAAACTCTTTTAAATTTAAAGCAACATTGTTTGGTAATATTTCTTCTAATTCTTCAATATCTACTTCTTTTAATTTATTAATACTTTTATATTTTTTTAGAAGCTCCTTTTTTCTTTTTTCACCAATACCTTCAATGCTATCAAGGATACTTTCAATAGCACCTTTACTCCTCAACTGTTTATGATAATTAATAGTAAAATTATGAACTTCGTCTTGCATTCTTTCTAAATAAAAGAATACATCACTATTATGTTCTATTTTTATTTCCTCATTATTAGAAGTTATTAAAGCTTCTGTACGGTGATGGTTATCTTTTTTTAAACCTACTACAGGAATATTTAGGTTTAAAGAATCTATTACTTCTTTAGCAATGTTAATTTGGCCTATACCACCATCAACAATAATTAAATCAGGCATTGTAAGATTATCTCTCAAGACTCTAAAATATCTACGATATATAACTTCTTTCATAGTTCCATAATCATCATTTTTATCAACCGTTATTTTAAATTTACGATATTCATTCTTATTAGGTCTACCATCAATAAACACGACCATTCCTGATACATTAAAGCTACCAAATAAATTAGAGTTATCGAATATTTCAATACGGTCTAAAGGATTAATATTAAGTAATTGTGCGAGTTTATCATTAGAACCACTTGTCTTTTTCTCATCCCTCTTTATCATTTCAAATTCATTTTCTAAACTTATTTTTGCATTTTCATTAGCCATATCTACTAACTTTAATTTTAAACCTTTTTGAGGAGCTTTTACTTTAACTTCAAGAACACTTTCTATAATATTAGAATCTACTACAGAAGGTACTAAGATTTCTTTAGGTTTTAAAACACCTTTTTCATAAAATGATACAATATATCTATTTAATTCATCATTTACTTCATCTATAATAGGAGTTATTTTAGAATGTCTTCCAACTATTTTACCACCTCTAATAAATAATACTTGAATTGATAACATTCCCTTATCTTCAAAATAACCAAATATATCTCTATCAATATTATCATCTACTTCTACTTTTTGACGTGCTAGAGTAATGTTTATATAATCATATAATTCTTTTAACTCTTTTGCTTTTTCATAATTAAGATTTTCACTTTCTTTTAACATTTCTTCTTTTATTTTAGTAGAAATAATAGTATGGTCACCTTTCAAGAATTTGATAATTTCCTCTTCCATATTCTTTATTAATTTCTTATCTACTTTATTAGTACAATAACCTAAACATTGATTAATATGATAATAAAGACATGGCTTTTTATTATATGTACTACATTTTCTTAAAGGATACATACGATTTAAAAGATTAACAGTTTGACGAGCTGCATATACATTAGGATAAGGTCCATATAATCTTCCTTTATTTTTTTTACGATTTAAATTTCTAACTATAAGTAGTCTTGGTACTTCTTCATCTGTAAGTTCAATGTAAGGATAACTTTTATCATCTCTAAGTAAAATATTATATTTTGGATCATATTTCTTAATTAAATTTATTTCAAGAATTAAAGACTCTGTTTCACTTCCAACAACAATATATTCAAAATCTACTATTTCACTAACTAGTTTAGCTGTTTTTCCAGTGTGTGTACCACGAAAATAAGAACTTAATCTATTTTTAAGTTTTTTAGCCTTACCAACATATATAACAATACCATTTTTATTTTTCATTAAATAGCATCCTGGCAAATTAGGAACTAGTGATAATTTTTCTTTAATCATAGTAACCACCTCTTTTTTTATTATAACAAAAAAACCAACTAAAAGTTAGTTTATTTTAATTTTTCTAAAGCATCATTAAAGGTTGTTACAGGAATTAGCTTAATTTTATAGTTGTTTTCTTCAATTGCTTTTTGAGCTTCTTCATAATTTTCTCCTGCAGGAACTAAAAAAATATCTGCTTTTTCTTTTACAGCTCCTTTTATTTTATATTCTACTCCACCAATAGAACCAACATTACCATTAACATCAATTGTTCCAGTTCCTACTATTTTTCTTCCTTGGGTTATATCTTCACTAACTAAACTATTATAAATTGAAAGTGCTAGAACAAGACCACCACTTGGTCCCGATTCTGATTTTTTAAATTCTAATTCTATTTTAGGGGTGGTTTTGATATCACTTGTTTTAGTCACTCCTAAACCAATTATTTTTTTATTATTTTCTTCTCTTAATGTTCCATAACATTCTACTTCTTTATTATTTCTTTTAGCAATAACTTTTATTTTCTCATTATTATTTTTTTCTAACATTATTTCATCTAATTGTTTCTTACTAGTAATCTTAATACCCTCTACTTCTATTATCTCATCACCAATTTTTAAGTCAGTATCTGCTTTTTCATCAACGTATATAATAAATATATGTTCATTAGATAATTCTATTTCTTTATTTGCATTGGTATACGCAACTATAACTGCATTATTTTTAGCTTCTTCTAAAAGTAATTTATCTCTATAATCTGCTTCTTTCATAGTTTCATTATCATAAATAACTTCTTCTTTTTTTAAAACATCCCAATTTTTATTTACAAAAGAATATAAAAGTGTAGGAATAGTAGCTTTTATTTCTGATACATAAGCAAGATTAAAAGAACCACTCTTTTCATAACTGTTTTCTACTTTTACACGATCATCTACTTTTATAATTCCTCCTGGAGCTTCTATATAATAAGGAAATTCAATAGTACAAGCTAGTAATAAAACTATAAACAAAATTAATGATTTATAATTATTTTTTAATATTTTTTTTACTTCATCATACACTTTTTTTAGCATATTTTCCTTCCTTTCTTTATATTCTATAGTAAATAAGGAGCAATTATGAAAAGAAATATTATCAATCTTCTCGTTATGGTAGTTCTTATTTTTTTTACGATTCAAATTCTTTTAACGTCGAGTGAAGTTATGAGCGCTGTTGAATTTTCTTTTTCAATATGGAAAAACAGTATCTTTCCATCACTTTTTCCTTTTTTTGTTATCTCACAAGTTCTTGTTAATTATGGTTTTGTAGAACTAGTAAGTGAGTTGTTTAAACCATTCATGAATAAAGTTTTTAAGGTAAGCGGATCATCTGCTTATGTTTTTATCATGAGTCTAATTTCAGGTTTTCCATCTAGTGCTAAATATGTTAGAGAAATATATAAAAAAGGCTTAATTGATGAAAAAGAAGGAACAAAAATTTTAATGTTTACTCATTTTTCTAACCCCTTATTTATTCTTGGAACTATATCTTTAACATTCTTAAATAATAAAGAGGTAGGACTTTTAATCCTTCTTTCACACTATGTATCAAACCTTATTATCGGTTTGATATTTAGAAATTTATATCCTAACAAAAATGAGAAATGTAAATTCTCACTTAAAAATTCTTTATATAAAATGAATGAAGCTAGAAATAAAAACAGTAAAAACTTTGGTGAAATTCTAAGCAGTTCTATTATTGATACTATCAACACTCTTTTATTAATTTTAGGAACAGTAACTATTTTTTTAATTATAACTACTATTATTGATAAAATTATTAATATATCACCCTATTATCAAGCTATCTTAAATGGTATTGTAGAGATGACACAAGGTCTAAAATATATTAGTATTTTAGATATTCCCTTAAAACTTAAAACTATTATATCAGTAATGTTTATATCATTTGGTGGAATTAGTGTTCACACCCAAATCATAAGTATTTTAAGTGATACTAAAATTAAATACTTACCTTTTTTATTAGCAAGAATTCTTCATGCTTTAATTTCTGGTATCTTAGTTTTCATACTATTTGAATGGTGGTTTTAACACTCTCCTCCATAATATAATGGTATACGATATTCAAAATTATCATCAAAAACATGAACTATATTAATACCAAAATCTTCATTAGGAAATTTAGAGTTAGTTATTGGAATTTTTATACTTATAAAAGAGTCTGCACTTGCACATACTTTAGCGCCTGTAATCTTAACATCAGCAGCACTTGAATCTATCTCTAAATCAAATTTAGAGTTACTAATTAATTCAGTCGCATAATCACCATATTTTATTTTTTGAAAAGATTGTTTATTATTTTCAGACTGATATTCCCAAGATAATTGTTTACTAGTATTGTTATTATAAGTGAAATTAATACAATTGTCACCACATGTATCTATAAGTTGTAATCCGTAATCATTAATATCAGAATAAATATAATCAGTAAGTAAGTTTTGTTTACTAACAAGTGCTGTTTTAGTAACAGAGTTTTCATAAACATTCTTTAAAGATATAATTATTTCAAAAAGTATAACAACAATAATCATTGTTAATGTAAAAGAAACTATTAATTCTAATGTTGAAAAACCTTTATTATTTTTCATAAGAAACCTCCTAAAAATTAAGTGAAGCATAAGTGTAATTATCAACCTGCTTACTATCTGCAGAAACTGTTTTATCATCAAATTCAATTATAATTACACATTTATCTTTTTCTTCTAAAAACTTTATAAAATCTTGTGCTTTAGGGCTTATTTCAGTATTACTTGTCACATTAGTACTTGTCACATTAGCTTTAATATCATTTAAATTACCAATTATTACGGTATTTATGTTAGAGCTTTTCTTCAAATTATTCCATGTATCATCACTATAATCAATAATGTTAACGCCAGTACAATAATTATTTGTATCATTCTTTTTTATATACTTAGCTACTTCATTTGTTATATAAAGTCCTGAAACCGTATTATAAGAAAAACTTCGATTAAAATTTCTCATAATACTATTAGTTTGTATAAACATATAAACAAGTACTCCTAAAACAAAACTAGAAACTATAAATACTTCTGCAAGCATAAAACCCTTATTATTTTTTTTCATATTTTTACCTCGTTATTATTGTAATTATCACATTTTTATTATATAATAATTTTAGGATTAATGCTAGTCCTAAATATAAGAGAATAAAAATATTTTTTATTATAAAGGGGTTGAGTAGATGCTCAAAATTTTTGATTATGAAAAAATACCTGTAGTTGAGGTTGTAAATGAAATATTAGTAGACGCTAGTAAACGTGGAGCAAGTGATATTCACTTTGATCCTTATGAAGAATATTTAAAGATTAGAATTCGTATTGATGGTCAATTAATTGATTATACTGAAGTTCCTAATACAATAAAGAAAAATTTAATTACGCGTGTCAAAATTATTTCAGGAATGAATATTACAGAATCTAGATTACCTCAAGATGGAGCAATTAAAGCTACTCTTCAAGGTATAAACTTAGATCTCCGTGTTTCAAGTTTGCCAACAAGTGAAGGTGAAAAAATTGTTATCCGTATTCTTGATTATTCAATGAGTTTATCAGGACTTGAACATTTAGGTTTTAGTGAAAGTAATTATAAAAAGATGTTAGAAATGATTAGCGTTCCTAACGGAATTATTCTTGTCACTGGTGCGACTGGTAGTGGTAAATCTACAACTGTTTATTCAATCTTACAACGTTTAAATCGTGAAGAAACAAATATTATTACTGTTGAGGATCCAATAGAAATGGATATAGCTGGTATTAACCAAGTTCAAACTAACAGTGAAATTGGACTAACATTTGCAACTGCTCTTCGTTCTATTTTACGTCAAGACCCTAACATAATTATGATTGGAGAAATTCGTGATACTGAAACTGCTAAAATTGCCGTTCGTGCATCTATTACAGGACATTTAGTTCTTTCTACACTTCACACCAATAACTCACTTAATACAATTGAACGTTTATTAGATATGGAAGTTGAGAGATACTTACTTTCTAGTGCTTTAACAGGAATTGTTTCTCAGAAATTAGCTAGAAGATTATGTCCACATTGCCGTGAAAAAAGACCTACTAATGAATATGAAAAAGAATTATTTAAAAAAGTAATTGGTAAAGATATTAAAGAAGTATATACAACAGTAGGTTGTGAAGAATGTGGTAATGGTTACAAAGGTCGTATTGCTATACACGAAGTATTAATGATTAATGATGAAATCAAAGATGCTATCAGTAGAGGTATTAGAAGAGATAAACTTAGAGAATTAGTTTATAAATCTGATGTTGTTACTCTACTTCAAGATGGACTTGATAAAGTTGCTAATGGTTTAACTACATTCGAAGAATTATTAAAAATTATTGAATTAGATGATGATGATAAAGTTGCTGGTGATTATGATTTACAAACAGCTCTAAAATTTGCTAATATCAATAATGAAGAACATGAAAAAATGGAACAAGAAAAAGCTTTAGAACATCAAAAAAAATTTAATAAAAAAACTAACGATGAAGAAAAAGATGAAAATAACAACGAAGAAGACATCAAAGAAGAAAATGTAACCGAAGAAACAGAAACAGAAGCTGAAACTGAAACTGAAGCTGAGGATAAAGAATTAGTTGATACTAATGATGAAGCTGAAACTGAAGGTTATAGTGAAAGTGATGATGTTGAAGAAGTTGAAGATACTGATGATAAAGACAAAAAATAAGAATCACAAATGTGATTCTTATTTATTTTGTTAATAAATTCAATAACCAATTTAAGTCTATTCTTGATAATAGAATTATAATTGCTCCTATACTTAAGAAAGGTCCAAAAGGAATAATGTGATCTTTTTTTTGATATAAAATAATCAAAGACAATGGCAAACCTATAATTGATGCTAAAAAGATTGATAAAACTGATAATTGCCATCCTAAAACAAGACCAAATATAAATAATAGTTTTATATCTCCCCCACCCATTGATTCTTTCTTAAATACTAAGTCGCCAACCATTTTTAAAAAATAAATAGCAAAACTAGCAATACAACCATTACCTAAACTAATTAATACTGTCTGATAACCATGTATAAATAATATTTCAACGAATAAAGCAATACCAAAGAATACTAATACTTCATCTGGAATAATCATATATATATAGTCACTAACCATTATAATTATTAACATTGATATAAAAGTTAAAGCAATTAACAAGTCCCAGGTAAAACCAAAAGATAAGAAAGCTAAAGCAAAGATTAAGCCACAGCTAAATTCAAAGATTGGATAAAACCAAGATATTTTTTGCTTACAACTTGTACATTTTCCCCTTTGAAATGCAAAGGAAAGAATTGGTAATAATTCCCAAAATTGTAACTTATGATTACAATTAGGGCAATGAGAGGCAGGGTATATAATTGATTCCCCTTTAGGTAACCTAAACCCTACCACATTGTAAAAAGATCCTAGTATTGTTCCTAAAACAAAGAAACATAATGCATAATATAACTCCATAAATCCCCCTAACTAAGATTTTGTACAGATTGATATAGACTAAACATTGGTATAACGATTGCAAGTACAATCGCACCTACAACAACTGTCAAGAAGATGATTAATATTGGTTCAATAAAAGTCTTAATTCTTGTAACAGAGTTTTTATGTAAATCTTGATAATAATCTGATACTTTTTTCATCATTTCTGGTAATTGTCCAGTTTTTTCTCCTGTAACTAACATTTCATAAGCCGGAACTGGAAAAGCCCAATGATTTTCAAATGATTTAGATATTTTTTCACCTTTAGCAAGGTTAGTAATAGTATCTAATATAATCATTTTATAAATCTCATTATTAGTAACTTTATTCAAAATATTCATACTATCTGTAATGAAAACATTATGTGATAATAATGAAGAGAATGTTTTAGTAAATATTGTTACTTCATTATAAATGATAACATTTCCTATAACTGGCATATGCATAAATAACCATTGTGCCAAAGTTCTAAACACTTTAACGTTTTTATATAGATATACTAAAACAACAACTACTACTACTACAACTAGAATAATATAAATATAATTATATTTTAAGAAATTACTTACTGCCAAGATAAATAAAGTAAATTTTGGAATCTGAGCAGCATCCATACTTTCATATATACTAACAAATTGAGGTATAACGAATACTAAAATGAAAATAATAACAGCTGTTGCAAAAACCATGATAATCATTGGATACATTAAAGCTGTAACCATTTGTTTTTTTGTTTTTTCCATTTCATCAAAGTATTCAGCCATATCATCTAATACTTCAGGTAACTCACCAGTCATTTCTGATGCTTTAATCATATTAATCAATATTCTAGGGAAAGCATCTTTTTGTTTTTCTAAAGCTGTACTGAAATTTTCACCCATTGTTAAGTCATAGATGATAGTTCTAAATAATTTTTGATATCCCTTATTTTTTGAATATTGTCTAGCTAATATTTTCAAAGCTTCAACTAAAGGAATACCTGCTTTGATATAGGTAGATAATTGTGTTAAAAAGAATATTAAATCTTTATTTTTTACTTTTGTTTTAGAAACAGAAGCACTTTGGTGCAAAAACTGAATCCATTTGTTTGTTTTAATATTATATACTTCATATCCTTCACTTAATAAGAAGGAATGAACTTCAACTTTTGAAAATGCTTCAAAATAATCAGTAACAATCTTGCCATCTGGAGCTTTTGCAGTATACTGATAAACAAGCTTAACATCACTTTTTTCGGCATCTTCACCTTCAAAGTTAATTAATAATACTTGTCTACTCATATCTTTCTTATTACGATAATCTTTAGCAAATACCGAATTTTGAAAACTATTCTTTATTTTATCTACTAAAACCTTTGGCGAAGATAAAAGAGTGTTAAGAAAATCATCAAATTTTTCTTTGAAAGTTTTCTTTTCTAATTTAACTTTATCATTTACATATTCATTTTTATTATTCTTTTCAGTAGCTTTTTCTTGTTTTCTTTTTATTTCTGCACGTAACTTATCTTCTTGTTTTTGTTGAGCCATCAACTTATCTTTCATTTGTGACTGCAACTTTTTCAAAGTACGAGCTTCTTTTAATTTTCTTTTCTGTTCTAATACTTTAGCGTTCTTTCTTTTATAAATATTACTTAGCATAACAATAAAGCCAAGTGAGAACAATAAATATTTAAATAATTTATAAACAAAAAAACTTATAACTGTAAAACCAATATAGGCGTATCTAAGCAAAGTAATTAAACCAAATGTAAAATATTTGAATATCTTATAAACAGGAAATGAGATTATTTCTAATGGTAATAATATATATCTTAAAATATTAACATTTTTTTTAGGCTTACTTAATTCTATTTTTTTGCTATCATCACTTATATTTTCCGCAATAGAAGCTACTTTATCTTCATCTTCTATATTATAATCATTAGAAGTTAAATTTTCAGGATTCAAATCTTCTGTTTTTTCTTCAATTGGTTGTATATCATTTTCTTCTAATAAACTTGCTTGATTACTTTCTTCAGGAATTTCCTCTTCTGGCTGTTCTGTAGGTGACATAAACTCTTCTGTTTGTTTATCAAAATCTAAATCATTATCCGTAGAATCAAAATCTATAGAATCAGGAACATCATTAACAACTTCTTTTTCTTCTTCAGCATCATTAGGAACATCAAATTTATTTTCAATATTATGTTCTCTATTATATTTTTCAATTTTTTCCATTGCATTATCAGGAATATGAACTATTTCTGAATCTTTGTCTAGTTTATTTGCCTTAAACACTTTCTTACGTTTTATAGTGTTTGCTATCATCACAGGCAAAGATAACGAATATATAAGGTATTTAAATATCTTATATACTAAAAATGATGGAAATAAAATAGCATAAAATATTATTTCACTAAACACATAAAAAGTATAAAAGAAACCTTCACAAAAAAGTTTTACTATTTTGATTGGTAACATTAGTATAAATCTTAGTATTTTATAGACAAACTTGAAAAATGATGTAAATCCTTTGTCCATTTAAAAACACCTTCCAATCTCCTCTATTCCTCTATCATATCAATTATATCATATTTTTATTTTTTGTAAAACAAATTTCTACAATTTCATATAATATTTTAGAAAGGAGTTTACACATGAATTATTATGTCCCATACTTTAATATGTATCCAAATATGGTAACTCCTACTTTAGGAGCTACTGCTAATACAGGAGGATTATTCTCAAGACTTCTCGGTCGTGGACTTAATTGGGGTTCAATACTAACTAATACGCAAAAAACTTTAGGTATAGTTAATCAAGCAATTCCCGTTATAAAACAAGTATCACCAGTTGTCAAAAACGCTAAAACCATGTTTCGTGTTATGAATGAATTTAAAAAAGAAGATACTGTAAGTACTACTCCATCTAATTCCATAGCTAATAATTATACTAAAGAACAAGCTAATTACGAACCCGAAGCTATTAACAACTATAATGATGGACCAACATTTTTTCTAAACTAAAAGCGATATCAATTAAGTATCGCCTTTAGTTTTTTTATTTTACTTTTAATTTTTAATTTTCTTATTATATATTTTTGAGGTACTTGTTTTAACAACATTTCAAAATAATCAATTCTTTTTATTAAATATTTATCAAAAACTTTATTCTTTTCTTTTAAAAGTATTGGTCCATATTCTAATTCTTTTTTAGAATACTTTGCTTTTTCTTTTTCTAATTTAATAATTATATAATACTTTTTCTTTTCATATACAATCTTTTCATCAATAACTTTATAATTCAATTTAGTAAGTTGATATCTTAAATTATAAACATCATCATTACTTTGTACAATTAAATGCTTTATATTTTTATTAGCAATAATATTTAAAATTGTTTTAGTACCTAATCCTGCTAGCACAATAATATCATCATCATGAATTTTAATATTTTCTAAACCATCATTAAGTATTAATTCTATTTTAGAAGTAAGATTATATTTTTCAATGTTTTCTTTTGAATAGTTTATAACCTTTTCTTTATTATCTATCGCAGTACATTTAATCTTTTTATTTAAAGTTAAATAAATATCAAGAAGAGCATGATCACATCCTACATCAATAACATGATAATCACTATCTATCATGTCAGCAATTGTCTTTAAACGATTACTTATGTTCATTCTATTCACTCATATAATCTTTTAATTTTCTAGAACGTGAAGGATGACGTAACTTTCTTAAAGCTTTAGCTTCTATTTGTCTAATACGTTCACGTGTTACACCAAACATTTGACCAACTTCTTCCAAAGTTCGAGATTTACCATCCTCAAGACCAAAACGTAAACGAATTACCTTTTCTTCTCTTTCAGTCAAAGTTAATAAAACATCAGAAATTTCATCTTTTAACATTTCGTGAGTAGCGTATTCTTCTGGACTCATATTTCTTTCATCTTTTATAAAGTCACCTAAATGAGAATCATCTTCTTCACCTATAGGAGTCTCTAAACTAACTGGTTCTTGACTAATTTTATAAATATCTCTAATTTTTTCAACACTAACATTCATTTTTTTAGCAAGTTCTTCTTCTGAAGGTTCTCGATTTAATTCAAGCGTTAATTGTCTTTGAATACGCGCTAATTTATTAATAGTTTCAACCATATGAACAGGAACACGAATAGTACGAGCTTGATCAGCTATAGCACGAGTAATAGCTTGTCTAATCCACCAAGTTGCATAAGTTGAAAATTTATATCCTTTATTAACATCAAACTTTTCAACGGCTTTCATAAGACCAATATTTCCTTCTTGTATTAAATCAAGGAATAACATTCCCCTACCTACATATCTTTTAGCAATACTTACAACTAAACGTAGGTTAGCTTCTGCTAAAATAGTTTTAGCTTCCTCATCACCAGCTAAAATGCGATCAGCAAGCTCTAACTCTTCTTCCATTGTAAGAAGCTTTATTTGTCCTATTTCTTTTAAATACATACGAACAGGATCATTAATAGTTAAATCTTTTGTTAGTGCTCCATCATCTAGTAATGTTTTATCTGTACCACCAGCATTATCAGTATCATCTTCTGAAACAACTGCTATATTATTTTCATTAAATAAATTATATAATTCATCTAAAGAATCCGCATCTAAATCAAGTCCTTTTAAAGAATTTGCCAATTCTTCATAAGTAATAAACCCTTTTTCTTTTCCTTTTTTTACTAATTCTTTTTTTCTATCATCAAAACTCTTAATTTCATTTATCATAATTTTCTCCTCTTAACTTTTTTAATTCTACTAATTTTTGACCAATTTCTACTTTTTTCATACTATCATTTGTTTCGTGTAAAAGTTTAGTTAGTCTTTTCTTTTCTTCTTCAATATTATAATCCAAAATAACATTTATATAATCATTTATTTCATCCATTGTAAAATTTTCTTTTATGTTATGCTTATTAATTTCTTTTATTGTATTCATATATTCTTCATCTTTATCTAGAACATATGATAAAAAGTCTACCTCACTTATATACCCGTATTCTTTAAAATAAGTTATAATAAGTCTTTCTAAATCACGATATTTCTTAGTTGGTAAATTTGATAACCTATTCATACAAACATTAACAACTTCATTACTTCTTAACATATAATAAACAAGATATATTTCAGCTTTCTCATACTTGCTTAAACTTACCTTCTTTTTTTCTATTTTCTTTTCTACCTTTTTTGGTTTATGTTCTAAATTTAATTTTTCTCTTAAGAATTCAACATCTAAATTAGAATCTTTGCTTAATTTTTTAAGCGTTATTTCTCTTAAAATATCGTCATCTATATTATTAAGTTCTTCCAAAATTTGACTAACATATAATGCTGTTTCATTACTATCGTTAAGATTTTTATCTTTACGTAAATAATCAAGTTTAAAGTCCATAACCGTTATGGGATTATTTAATTTATTAATAAACTTGTCCTTACCATATTTTAAAATATATTCATCAGGATCTAAATTTTCTTCTAATCTTACAATCTTTGGTGTTATTCCAATTTCTGCAAGTTCATTAGCACATGCAAATGTAGCTTTGGCTCCAGCACCATCGCCATCAAACAAAAGTACAACTTCATTTGCCATTCTTTTAATAAGCAAAGCTTGATTTTTAGTAACAGCCGTTCCCATGGTTGCTACAACATTCTTAATACCAATTGAATAAGCACGCATTACATCCATGAAACCTTCCATGATAATAACTTGTCCTACATTTCTAGCTTCATCTTTAGCTCGGTAATAATTATAAAGTAATTCTCCTTTTTTAAATATCTCAGTTTCTTTACTGTTGATATATTTAGAAGTATCGGTTCCTTCATAAATTCTACCACTATATCCAACTACTCTACCATTTAAATCATGAAGAGGAAACATAATTCTATCACAATATATATCATTAAGCCCATATTCATTTTTTATTACCAAACCACTTTTAATTAAATCATCTTCATTAAATTGTTTCTTTAATAATAATTTAGTAAGCAATCCTCGCTGTTTTAACGAATAACCTATTTCAAAGTACTTAATCATATCATCATTTATCTGTCTTTTGTAAAGATAATCTTTCGCTTTAAGTCCTTCGTTTGTATTTAAATTATTTTGATAAAATTTTAAACTTAAGTCATATATATCATACAAATTATTGTTAATATTTTTTTTATTAAAATGCAGGTCACCTAAATTTACTTTAATACCACCAATATCTGCTATTTTTTTTATAGCCTCTAAAAAGGAAATATTTTCATAATCCATCACAAATTTAAATACATTACCTGTGGCTCCACAAGAAAAGCATGTATATATTTGTTTATCTTTAGATACACTCATACTTGGTGAATGATCATCATGAAATGGACATACTCCAAAGTAATTCTTACCACGTTGTGTTAGTGATACATATTTAGAAACAACATCAACTATATCAACACTACTGCGAATATCATTTATTTGTTCTGTTGTTAATTTAGGCATATATATCACACTCCCTACTTATAATATACGACAAAACTTTTCTATTTCCTTTTTTTTATGGAAATTTTTTTAATTTTTTTGCATTTTCCCTATATTTTAACAAAAAAACTATCACTTTTAGGATAGTTTCTATTAAAAATATTAAAGTTCTGTTATTTTCCCCAATATCAATTCAACACTAGTTGTAATAAATTTATCTACATTCTCGATATTAAAAATATAATCTTTTTTTTCTTTACTATTTTCTATTATAATTCCCATTTGACTTAATAATAATCCCATTTTATCCATTGGTATTTCTTCTATAATATTAGATAATTTAGGAAGTTGATTATAAAATATTTTTAAATCCATATTATACTTATCAATTAATTTAATATTTAAATTGGTATAATCGTTATAAACATATAGTGATAACATATTACCAGAACATTTTACGACTGTTCCATCTAATTTAGTAATCATAGGTTTATCATAAAATTCTGTTACAAAATATTTAAACCATAAATAGTCAGTATATAAATGTATGAAATACCCCATAACAAAATCATCAGTTAAATTATTTTTATATTTATTTAAGAAAGATTCTATATCAGGAATGTTACTATCTAATTCTTTTAAAAAATGACTTTTAGTTTTGTCTTCGCCAATAAATTTTGATATATCAGGTGCAATAGCTCCAATTAAGAGTTGACTTTTATCTCTATTCAATTTTTTATTTATTTCATTTGCTACTGCTAAATGAATAACTGCTGATGCCACAAATATCATCCTCCACCATAGATTATATCATACAAATTAATATTTTTTTTAATTTTTAACATAATATTTTATAGGAAGTGATAAAAATGTCATTAAAAAAAGTTCTAAAATTAAATATCATAGTTATCTTTCTATTATCGTTTTTAACTCATTTCATTTACAAAATAATACCAATTGATTTATTTGCTATATTTTTCCCAGTAAATGAAAGTATTTTTGAACACATGAAAATGATTTACACCACTTATCTTATTGATAGTATTATTTTATTTTTATTATTTAAAAAGTATAATATTAAATTTAATAATTTCTTTGGAGCTTTATTTTTAAGTTCAATTATTTCTATAACATCATTTTTAATTATCTGGTTACCAATTTATTATCGCATTGGTGAGAATCTTTTAATAACTCTTATTATCTTACTTATATCAATATTTTTATCACAAATTGCAAGTTATTACATTTTAACATCTTTTAAAAATAATATTTTAAATTATATTGCTTTTGGTTTTGTAATCTTATTTATTATTTTATTTGCTTATTTTACTTATTATCCCATTCATAATGATTTCTTTTTAGATCCTTTAAATCAAAAATATGGTATTAATACGTATTTAATAAAATAAAAAGAACCAAATTAATTGATTCTTTTTAGGGTTAAACCCATCTATATATAAAACGCTAACACGTTAGCGTACTAAATAACTATTCTTAATATATCCAACTTTATTTAATTATATTCAAACTTTGTATCACAATAATAATATATTCATAATATTTCTTTTTGTTACAAAAAAAGAAATATTGCCTAATACTTCTTTTCATCTATTAATATATTCATTATATTGTCTAATAAAGTTTTCTAATGACTTGATTATTTTTTTTAATAATTCAACGTTATTACAATCACGATATCTACCATTAATTTCAATTTGAATTGCATCAACATCCTCAAGATTATATAAATACTGTGTTATAGCGCCTCCCTTAAAAGGAGCATTATGTTTTATAAATTTTATACCATTTTCAGTAAATGCTTCTTCTAATTCTCTAATAGTTGAAAAATCAGCTGATAAATTATTTAGTGTCCCAAATTCAATATCAAAATCTCTATCTTTAGAAGCGCCGTGCAAATCTATAACTAATTTTATGCCATTTTTCTTTACCAAATTAATAAGAGCTTTTTTGTATTCATCATTATTATCTCTATTAGAATCCATTCCTGTATCCGCTAATTTAACAATAGAGTAAGTTTTATCATATTTATTCAAATATAATGATATAGCTTTAGTATATGGTTCACTAAGTTTAACTGTTCCATCATGATGTGTTTGAATCATTGTATGTGGCGCAGAAAATAAAATAGGAACACTACCTGTTTTTATTTCAAAATTATTTTCTGTTAGATATTTTTCTAATTCATTTATTTCTTGTTTAAAATCCACTATACCACTTCCTATAGATATTATAACATATTAATTTTAAATTTTTCACTATATATTAATACCTAGAAATAATATTTTATCATATTAAATAACTCAAATACCTAGATAATTCTAATACTTTAGATTTATCTTTTGATGTAACAAGTCTTTCATAAAGTAGTGTTGTTCTTTGCCTTTGTAATTCTTTAACATTCCAATTTGAATTAATGCACTCTTTCATATAGAAATCCCTCTTTTTATTTTCTTTGATCTTAAGAAGTTCAAGATAATGAGTCCAACTTAATTCGCTCATAATCGATGAGCGAATTGGATATACTATATAAAATTGTCTCATCCGTCTTAAATTCTGAATTGAAAAACCTTTTCCAAAATTTTCTGTTAATTTTTTAGAAATACCTTCAATTAGAAAATCTCCATACTTTGCTCTTGATTTTCCTTTTTGTTTTTCAACAATCATTTTTCCAATATTCCAATATAAATTAATCATTTCAGTATTAACAGTTTTATATATCCTATTTCTACTCTGTTCAATTAAATCTTTTATATTAATAAATAATTCATTTACTTCATTATCATCAATTGTTATTTTTTTGTTAATTTTATCATCCTCCTTCCTACGAAATACAAGTCTTAATCTTATACCTTTTTTTATTCAATTTAATTTCAATACTTCCATTTATATCAGTCCTATAAATCTTACTACCTTTTAAAGCCTCTAAAACTTCTCCTTTAGGATGACCGTATCTATTATTCTTACCAACACTAATTAAGCTATATTTAGGATTAATACCTTTTATAAATTCTTCACTACTACTTGTGTTGGAACCATGATGACCCACTTTAAGAAAATCTATATTTTTAAGTTTATATTTAGCTAATATATCGTTCTCTTTTTCTATCCCTGCATCTCCCATAAATAGAAATTTATATTTATTATAATTTAAATATATTACACTAGAATTATCATTTTCATTATCATATACTTTTGTTTTCAAAAACTGTAACTTATATTTATTTATCCTTAATTCATTAATACAACTATCATAATTTATATTAGTATTTTCTAGTAATTCTATTTGCTTTTTTTCTAAATTATTATTATCACCACAGTTGAATACAACATTATCTATTTTAAAATTTTTAACTAAATTTAGTGCTTCTCCCATATGATCATAATCACCATGTGGTGACATACGTTTATGCATACGAATTTAATCAGATATAATGTTATATAAAAAGCAATATAAAAGAGACTTATTTCTAGGTCTCTCATAATACATTATTAATTTTAAACTACAAAAGTTAAACTAATACTATATAATTACAATTTTACCATTTTCACAATGTTTATAAAAATTTAAAACATTTATTCCGTATTCTGGTGTTGAATATTCATAGATACACAAATTCATAGAATTATATTTATTGTTTAGTTCATCTTTTATAAATTTTTCTTTTATATCTTTTAATGCATCAATTTCAGTATCGAATGCTTTTATGCCTCTATATTTTTCCCAAGAATGTTCAAACCAATAATACTTATTATTCTCTTTATATATCAAAAATGTATGAGTAGGACATTTATCGTCATCATAGTGAACTATGAAATATGTTTTAAATTCCATTTCTTCTTTTTTAAATAAATATCTCTCCAATTCTACTTGATCCCAACATACTCCAACCTTATGTTCTAATGTTTCCTGAGGAGATTGTAATTTATAAAGGATTGAAAAATCTTCATCAATATTTATATGTATCTTATTATTAAAATCAAAATAGCCATATTTTATATCATTCATAATATTCATTATATGTGTACTCATTTAATTTCAACTCCAAATCTATATCCATTATAACACACTATTCTTAGTTTTTAATTTCCAATTTCTTTTTTTCTTTTTCTATTTCTTTTAGACTTCTATCAGGCGTTGGTAGATCTTCTGGCATAGTACCTCCTAATTATTTAATTGTATTTCTTACCTTTTTGCCAACTTCGAAGTGAACACTATTTGCTGTATATTCATTATTTACATTATCTCGTTTTAATTTGGCATCTGTTTGAGCAATTCTAAATATGTTATCCGCAAGTTCTTCACTACCCATATTATCTAAGATGTCTTCTCTATACCTTAGTTTCTTTCTTTTAAAAATATCATCTGCTGTTTCACCATTATAAAGACCTTTATATCCTGCATTATGAAATCTAGCTATATCTTTTACTCCACTTTTAATTGCAGTTTGATTTAAATTATAATTTCCTTTTCTTGTTTGATTTCTTCGATATAGTCTTTTCTCATCTTCAGTGAGTTCATTATATTCTTTTTCAGAAAGTTCTTGTTTCCTTGTTTGAATAGCAAAGTAAGTTTGACCTAGAGCTATTATTTCCTTTTTAGGATTACCATTCATTACAATTAAATAACAAGCATATCTAGATAGTTTATAATCTATAACTTTTCTTTGAGTTTTAGAACCTATACCAACCATTTTGCGGTACAACGCAAAATGGTCATCTACATTATATTTGCTTTCTTTACAAGCTACTTTAGCTCTTTCTATTAAATCATTTATACTTCTCCATTGATTATATCCTAAAACATTTTTTAATTCTCTTGCTAACCAATATTCATTACCAAATTCACCTATATGTTTTATATCTTCAAATAATTTTGTTGTATATTCTTTAATTTCATTCATTTTATCATCTTCCTTCCTATGGACTACATGTCTCAATTTTTAATTTATTATTTTTGATTTTAAACATTATACTTCCATCTTGATCTGTTCTATATATTTTTGAATTATTTAGATTATTCAATACTTCTTTATTCGGATGACCATACCTATTGTTTTTGCCAACACTTATAATCGAATATTTAGGATTTATTTTATCAATAAATTCCTTACTAGAACTTGTATTTGAACCATGATGACCTACTTTTAAAAAATCAATACTACCTAAATTATATTTCTCTAATATATCTTTCTCTCTTTCTTGTGAAGCATCCCCCATAAACATAAACTTATAACCATCAAGTTCTGTATAAATCACATTACTATTATCATTTTCGTTATTGTATTTTTTTGTTTGTAAGAAATATAGTTTGTTACTATCTATATTTAACTCTTTAATACATGAATAATAATTAATTTTCTTTTTATCCAATACTTTGATTAATTCTTTTTCTAATTCATTAAACTCTCCACAATTAAATACTACATTTTTCACTTTATAATTATTAACTAAATTTATACCATCCCCCATATGATCATAGTCGCCATGTGTCAAAATCAAATAATCTATTTTTTTAATACCTAATGATTTTACATATGGAATAATAATATTATTGCTTATATAATTTGAATCATCAAATAATTTACCACCTGTATCAATTAAAATATTACCTTGATTATGTGGATAAGAAATTAACAAACAATCACCTTGATTAACATCCAACATCGTTACCACTAAACTTTTTTTAAATATACAAATATTATAATGAATTATAATAATTAAAAATAAAATAATAAAATATTTTTTATTTTTAAGTGCTAGAACAATAACTATATAGTAAATTAAAATTACATAAATAGATGGTCTAGCAAATATAAAATTAAAATAATTAATATTAGAGCAAAATAAACTTATTTGTTCTAATACATTTATTAAAAATAAATATACACCATTAAATAACGGTAATAAGAAGATTAAAAATGATAAAGGAAATATAATTAATGAGACAAAAGGTACAAAAAATAAATTTAATATTGGGCTTAATAAATTAATAGAAAAATTATTATAAATTGTTATTGGTAAACTAACAAAAAAAGAAAGTAATGATATTTTAATTAAACTCTTAAAATATTTCTTTTCTTTTAATTTATCACTAAAATAAATTAAAAATCCTGATATTGTAAAACTATAAATAAAACCTATATTATAAATGTAATATGGATTATAAAATAAAAAGAAAATCGTCATAATTAAAAATAAATTAAATGTACTAATTTTCCATTTAAATTTATTTTTAAGCAAACACAAAATAAAAAATATTACCGAACGCATTATGGAAGGTAAAAAATTAGTAAGAAAAGCATAAAGTAGTAACATCAAAACCATTGCTAATTCATACCTTTTAAATTTTTTTAAACAAAAAGTAAGAATTAATACTATAAAACTGACATGCATTCCAGATACAGCAAATAAGTGACTAATTCCATTTATTTGATATGATTTTTTAACATTATCATCTATATAACTGTTATCTCCTAATATAAAAGCATTTAAATAGGCACTCCCAAGCAATCTATTATGTATTTTGTTTTTAATTTCATATAAAACATTTCTATTCTTTTCTATTAATTCTATTTTTTCAGCATCTAATACTAAAAATATCCTTTTACTTAGTAAATATTTTTTATAACTATATAAATTAAAATTAGTGTTACTACTAGGTTCTTTTAAAGTGCCTTTTATACTTACTTTATCTCCTAATTTATAATTGAAATCACCTTCATAATTAATAAGCAATTTTTCCTTTCCAACCCCTTCAATAACCACTTTATTTTCTTTATAGTTTATTTTTGTTATTTTAATAATAAAATCCATGCAAGATAATTCATATTTAGATTTTCTATCACTATTTATATAACAAAAACAATAAACAAAACAGCAAATAATTAAAATACTAAATAGTAATGTGGTCTTTAATTTTGTCAAACAATTTATCTCCAATACCGCTTACTTTTTTTATATCTTCAATACTTTTAAATAAACCATTTTGATTACGATACGCAATAATATCATTAGCTTTACTTTCACCAATACCATTTAAATTCATCAATTGTTCTTTAGTTGCTGTATTGATAGAAACTTTATCATTAGTTTTGTTAGTGTTAGTATCAGAACTATTGCTACTACTAACAACATTATCTTTTGAAGTTGAAGCATTATTAACTACTAAAGTTTCTTTTTTGGTATACTTTGTAGTTTGATTACTATATTTATTACTTATAACTATCACATTTTCATCCTTAAGAATTTTACTTAAATTAATATCAGAAGTATCAGCTTTATTTGTTAGTCCACCACTTATGTTAATCGCATCAATAACTCTTGAATTAAGTGGTAATTCATATACTCCAGGAGTTTTAACTTCTCCTTTAATATCAATAGTAATACTTTCTTCTTTTTCTTCTTCTAAAACTTCCTCTTTTGGTTCTACTACAGCTACCTCTTCTTTAATTACATCTTCTACTACCTCTTCTTTTTTATCACCAAACAAATAAACCATTACTCCAGCTATTATCATCATTAATATAACTACTCCACTTAATATTAAGTATTTATACTTTCTTCCAAATTCTAAAACTTTTTCCATCTTTTCCTCCTTTCACTTCTAATATTCAACAAAAATATTCTATTTCCTTTTTATTTCAAAAAAAGATAGAAAAATTTTTTCTATCTAAATTATTTATAATATCAAACTATCCTAATTGTGATTTTGAAACAGTTATAACTGGACGAACACCATACTCTACTGGATTTAAAACAGCGGAACCATTTCTAATCGAACCTTCGTCTCCAATTGACCAATTGCTCATAGAAGTATAGGCCCAAGAAGATATTGTCCAATAGCCACTCATATTTGATGAAGTAGATGAATCAGCATTATTCAAACATCCTTTATCAGTACAACTCGTGCTTGTTCTATCATATAACCATCCATATGAACATCCTGTAGTATTTCCACGCTTACATGTATCACTTGCTGTTTTTGTATTTGTATCAAAATAATAATCATCAATAGCGGTCTTTTCATCCCATCCAGTATAACCAGTTATTGTAGCTATCTCTTGTGCAGTTATCAATCTTGCTTTATATCCACTATAATCTACTGTATATTTTGCTTTACTACTTTGTGTTGATTGATCCATAGTGTAATTTGAAGGTGTTTCTGTTCCCTTCCATGATGATGTATCTGTTTTTAGTTTATCTAGTACTTCTTTTGGACCACTTGTGTTACTTCCACTTGAATTCCACACTACTGACTCTGTTGTATTATGGTCTAAGATTAACTTTACTGCATCTCCTCCATCATCATTAAATGCATAAAACTTCATACACCCACTATTTACTCCTGTATTACTTTGAGCTTCTGTATAATTTGATGATGTACATTTTGTTCCATTATCTACATTGAAATATACTACTTCTCCGTTTTTATATGTCACAGATGTGTTTCCTTTCTCTGATGCTTCATACTTATTTTTTTCTTGATTATATTTTACGTTATAATCTCCTACAGTCATTGTTATTCCATCTTGTGATACTCTTCCATTAGATATTGTTATTGTTCCTGATGTTGGTTTATTTCCACTCATATCTATTGTGATTTTATCTTTATCGCTTTCTCCACATCCTGATACTGGACATAAATTACCATCTGGTTGAATATTATATGTGCCATCAGGAATTTTTGTTCCATCAATTCTTGATTCTGCCACTGCTGTTTCTACTTGTTTGATATAATTATCTGCTGTTCTTTCTGCTGCTCCTTTCTTTGCATTTTTTATTGTATTCATTACTATTGGTGTTGCTATTAGTGCAATGATTGCTAGTACTACTATTACCGCTAGTAATTCTATTAAAGTAAAACCTT
>OJAW01000682.1_pt1 | contig 22762 bp, 20 predicted proteins | sample 1589151 | NCBI WGS metagenome assembly OJAW01 (sample SAMN03283290) | human gut metagenome | biome: human-associated habitat; material: feces | host: Homo sapiens | place: Peru | collected 2012
ATTTTTCGTATTGTTCAACAAGTCTTTATAAATATTAATCGATTGATTGTAATTTTTTAGTAGAAAATATAATTCTCCAGCACTTTTTTTGAGCGTAATTTTTTCATCTTTAGATTTTGTATACTTATAAGTAAGTCTAATGTACCCTTTTGCAAAATGGTATTTTTCTAAATGAAAGTATATTAGGTAAGTTTTTTTTAGTTCATTTAAGCACTTTTTATAATTTTGTGATTTTTTTATAACTAAATTTTTTTAGTTGGGGTTTGGGGTTTACCCCATATTGAATTTGTCGGGAGGACAAATTCAGGGCTGGCTAAGACATACATTCTTCACTATTCATCAATCATACAAGAGTTACATATTGGACAATAATATTCGCAATTTTCACAATTATCGATTTTCGAATGTTCAGAATGTGAATTATTTTCTTCTTCTATTTGACTAACATTTTCTTCTACTGTTAAATCAATTAATTGATTTTTTGCTACCGAAAATAAATCAGAATTATTAACTAAATCTTCTATTATTATTAAAGCATCCTCTTCATTTTCTGCTACTATATTAAAATTTAATTCTGCTATTTTTTTAGCAGTTCCTTTATAATTTTTACTCATTTTATTACCTACTTTCTCTATTTATTTCTTTTTTTTTACTCATATTTTTTATTGTTTCTATTAAAAAATCATTATAATCTTTTCCAATATATGGTGTAAAATCGTAAACATTATATCTTTTTTCTAATTGATTTTTTAATGATTTCGTTGCCATTTTTCCTGCTTGATCTGAATCAAAATGAAGATAAATATCTTTAATATTAATCTTATTTAAGAATGATTTTAATGCTATCGGTATCTTACTTTCTTCTATATCTTTTGCTGGTTGATAAACCCCTGCTAATGCCAAAAGATTTTCATTTTCCCAATCTTTATTACTCATTTTCAATAAGGTTGCATAACTTAATAAATCTATTGCACTTTCAAATACATGAATAGAACTATTATTATTTTTTGATAACAATCTGAAAGAAAATTCTTTATCACTACCACTAGCATCTTGCATAAATCTTGTTTTATTCGTTCCCCTTAAACCTGCATATCTAGGATTATTTTTACTATCTAATCCTAAAAAGACAACATTATGTTTATCTTTTTGTTCATAAATAAATCCTTTATCAATACATTTTTGTATTATTTCTTCATCAATACCTCTACTTTTCAAATATGAAATAGCAATATTATTGTTATCATTCTTTTCAGGTAGTATTAATCTTGATATTTTATTTTCTTCTTCAAAATATAAATAACTTCCTTTGCCGTTTTTACAATCAATTTTAACTTTATATTTACCATTTGTTGGAAAAGAAGTTACTTCTTCTCCATCTTTTGTCATTGCAAAAAGTATTCCATCTTGCATAAATGTTTTATTACTTTCTTTACTTTGTATAGCCAAATAAGAAAGTAATGAAATTATTAATAAAGACATAATTACAACAACATATTTTTTCATATTAAATACACCTTTCCAAAATTTAATTTAATTTCTTTGAAATAATATATGGAGCAGATTTACTTCCATCCCCAGAGGATACATATACATCAGCCTCTAGATACAGAACTGGACGAACTGCATTCCCAAAAGACGCATCACTGTAGCTCACATACCCGGTATTCTGCACATGAAGCGCACGATCAGCATTGCTAGAATTCTGAATACTTGTCCATTCGTATCCTTGTCCATATAACCAATTATTTAACGTATGCGTTGCATTATTATATGAGGAAAGGTTTGTACTATGTGATGCACTTGTCGCATATCCATAATCACTCGCACTCATAAGTCCTACATAATTGTATACTGTTTGTTTTGCTTTCTCTGTTCCATATACTGTACTTGCTGTTGCAGTATTTTCACTTGCGCCTGTATTCCAATATACTTTCTTTACCATATCACCATAATAATCTGTTGCATCTATTCCTATTTCTGTATAATCACATTTTGCTTTTGCTTTTGCTCCATATCCATAACATCCTGTTGAATTTGTTCCATCTTTTTTACCAAAGTAATATTCATTTAATAAACTATACAAAGTATTACTTCCCCATGCTCCTGTATACCCTGATGACTTCGCATCATATGCTAGTCCTCCAATTGAGGAGTTTCTTATTATCTTCACTAAATTTTCTGTTGTTCCACTTGAATCTACTTTGGTTGGTATTACTCCTATTATTCTCCATAGTTCATTATTAAACCAGATATAGTTATTGGGATCTTGCCCTTCATATCTGAATCCAGCATCTCCCTCATCTACTATACTTCCTGTTCCTGAAGTTCCTACTGTGGATGCTATGGTACTTAACTTTTTACTTTCATCAAATGTTCTTTTATTATATGTTAAATTACATTTAACTGTTGGATTTGATATATCTCCAAGTTCTAATCTTTGATATTTATCACTCCAGTTACTATTTGGACAAGTTGATACTACACTATAACCAGATGTTTTAGGTACTGTTTCATTTGTAACATTTATTATTAAATCTACTTTAGGTTCAAAGTACAAATAGCAAAATATAGTTTTTTTACTTGTTACAGTTGCAAAACCATTTGAATAACTAAGTACATTTTCTACTCTATCGCCATTATTATCATTACAAACAGTTAACTCATTATTTAATTTGTAACTTCCTTTTGGAAAATTACTACTTTCCACATAATTACCAGTATCATCTCGTACATAAATAGCAAACATCTTATCATTTTTATTAGATACATAATTATCTTCTTTAATATTTTTATTTAAATAACTTCTATATGCTAAATAAGTTGTTGAAAAACATATAGTTATCAACAACAAAATTAATAAGTACTTTATTCTTTTTACACACATAATTAGCCCTCCACCTATATGATTACCAAAATATGGTAAAATATACGTATGACCAACAATCACACTACTATAACAAGTATATAATTTGTAAGTATGATTGTCAATCACATAACCGGACAATTTTGGTAAAAATTTTCATATAATGCTTAGTAATAAGGTGGATTGATAATATGATGGTTAATGTAGAAAAGTATGCTCCAAATGACATAATAAGATTTATGAGAGAAGCTACTAACTTAACACAAAAAGAATTTGCCAAATCAATTGGTAAATCAACTGATTGGGTCAGAAAAAATGAATATGGCATAACAAACTTCTATTTCAAAGATTTAATGAAAATTGCTAAAATTCATGGCTTTAAAATTCAAATAGTTAAAGTTAAAGACAGAGTTGCATTATAAAAATTATAGAGAGTGATTTCTCTATAATTTTTATTTGTCCAAAATATAAAATAGAACTTGCTTTTTATAAATTACAAGATTAAAAAAATGATAGATTTTTGGAAAATCTAGCATTTTTTTGTTACTATTAATCATCACTTCTAAAAATAATAATTAATCTTATAATTTCAAGAACACTAGTAAGTACTGAAGCAACATAAGTCATCGCTGCACTTTTAAGCATTTTACTTACTCCAGTTGACTCTTCATCTTCTACTATATTTAAATTTCTAAGTAATTCTTTACCTCTTTTTGATGCATCAAATTCAACTGGTAATGTTACAATTTGAAAAAGTAAACCTACACTTATAAGAACAATACCTAATACAAATACATTAAATAGTTGCGCAATCATACCAATAAGTATAACTATCCAAGAAAATGTAGAAACTAAATTAACTAAAGGAACTAAAAAACTTCTAATTCTCATAAATACATAACCGTCTTTATCTTGAATAGCATGTCCACATTCATGAGCCGCAACTGAAACAGCTGCTACACTTGTTCCATGAAATATATCTTTAGATAATTTAATAACTCTTCTAGTTGGATCATAATGATCAGTTAATTCTCCACTAGTCTCTACTACATAAATATCTTCTAAACCATTACTATCAAGTATCTTTCTAGCTACTTCAAAACCACTTATACCTTTATTATTTTTAACATTCTTATATCTTCTATAATTAATACTTATATTAATTTGAGCTATTAAAGGAATAATAATAATTAATAAATATAAAAATATATCTTGATAAAAAACATCATTCATTATATAACCTCGTACACTGTTCCTTCTCTAGTATCTTTAATTTTAATACCCATATCTTTTAATTCTTCTCTTATACTATCAGCTTTTTGATAATCTTTATTACTCTTAGCAATATTTCTTTCTTCTATTTTTCTATTAATAAATTCTTCATCTACTACTTTATTAACTTCCATACATAAATCAAGAGATAACACTTTATCAAATGATTTAATTAATTCTTTCTTAGTTACATCACTAACATCACTCTTAAGTACTTCATATAATACAGATATTGCATTAGCAGTATTCATATCATCTTCTAAACATTCAATAAACTTATTATTATATTCTAGAAATACACTCTTATTAACTTCACCATCACTATTTAAAGAAAGTACTTTATTCTTAAGTTTCTTATAAGCATTCTCTGCTTGTTCTAAAGATTCATAAGAAAATACTAATTGCTTTCTATAATGACTTTGTAAACACATAAATCTATAGCTTAATGGATTAAATCCTTTTTCTTTAAGTACAGATACTGTAAGTGTTCCACCTTTACTTTTACTCATCTTTCCAGTAGCATCATTTAAATGTTCACCATGCACCCAATAATTACACCATTTATGTCCTAAATAACCCTCTGATTGAGCAATCTCATTAGTATGATGTGGAAATATATTATCAACTCCACCACAATGTATATCTAAATATTCTCCTAAATATTTTAAATTAATACCAGTACATTCAATATGCCAACCTGGATAACCTACTCCAAAAGGACTATCCCATTTTAAATCTTGAGAATCAAACTTACTTTTAGTAAACCAAAGTACAAAATCAGCTTTATTCTTTTTATTTTCATCAACTGATACTGTATCTCTTACTCCACCAATTAAATCATTTTCTTCTTGATTAGTAAGAACATAATAATTCTTTAATTTAGAAGTATCAAAATAAATATTACCTCCACTAGAATAAGCATAACCAGTATCTAATAACTTACTAATAATTTTTATATATTCATCTATATTTTCAGTAGCGGGACTTACTATTTCTGGTTTCTTAATATTTAAATCTTTAAAATCTTCAAAAAATTTATCTGTATAAAATTTAGCAATTTCTAAAACAGTCTTATGTGCTTCTTTAGCACTTTTAACCATCTTATCATCACCAGTATCTGCATCACTAGATAAATGTCCCACATCAGTAATATTCATACATCGTACTACATTAAATCCTAAATATCTAAGTGTTTTTTCTAAAACATCTTCCATTATATAAGTTCTCAAATTACCAATATGAGCATAATGATACACAGTAGGTCCACAAGTATACATAGTAACCTTTTCTTTATTCCAAGGAACAAATTCTTCAATCTTACGACTTAATGTATTATAAAGTTGCATAAATATCCTCCTAACTTAATCTATCTATAACTTTATCTTTTCCAATTAAATATATTTCATCTGGTAACTCAGGACCATGTTCTACACCACTAATCTTTATTCTAACAGGCATATACAATAATTTTCCTTTAACACCAGTTTTTTCTTTAACAATATTAATAACTTCAGCAATATTTTCTATATTCCATTCACTTAAATTATTAAGTTCATTTTTATAACTTAAAAGTACTTCTTTAATAACTGGATCACTTTCTAAAAATTCTTCATTTTCTTTACTAATATTAAATTCATCATTAAAGAAAATGCTAACAATTTCATTAATCTCACTACCATAAGATAAATGATCTTTATAAATTAAAAGTAATCTATTAATCCATTCTTCACTCTTATCACTAACATCATACTTTAAATAAGGTCTAATAAATTTTAAATAATCTTCATCACTTAACATATTAATATATTTATGATTAAACCATCTAAGTTTCTTAATATCATAAGTAGAAGGACTCTTACTAATTCTATTAACACTAAAACTCTTAATTAATTCATCCATAGTAAATACTTCTTTATTCTCTTCTGGACTCCATCCAAGTAATACTAAATAATTAACAATCGCCTCAGGTAAATACCCTTCATTATATAAATCCATAAATGATGCATCACCATTTCTCTTAGATAATTTATTACCATCTTCTCCTAAAACCATTGGTACATGTATATAATTTGGAGTATCCCATCCAAATGCTTCATATAACAAATTATACTTAGGAGTTTGAGATAAATATTCGTTACCTCTAATAACATGTGTAATACCCATTAAATGATCATCAATAACATTAGCAAAATTATAAGTTGGATAACCATCACTTTTAAGTAGTATTTGATCTTCTAAAACCTTATTTAAAACTCTAACATCACCATAAACTAAATCTTTAACAACACTAACACCCTCTTTAGGCATAAGTTGTCTTATAACGTATGGTTCATTATTTTTAAGTTTTTCATCTATTTCCTCTTTAGAAAGTTTAGAACATCTTCCATCATACATAAAAGGTACTTTTCTTTCATCAGCTAACTTTCTCATTTCTTCAAGTTCATCTTCTTTGCAGAAGCAATAATAAGCTTTACCCATATTAACTAATTCTAATGCATACTTTTTATATATATCTAATCTCTCACTTTGAATATATGGCCCAACACTTCCTTCATTATTTGGTCCTTCAGAAATATCAATATTACATAACTTAAGTGTATCATATATAAAATCTATCGCTCCATCAACTTTTCTTTGTTGATCAGTATCTTCAATTCTTAATATAAAATCTCCACCATCATGTTTACTAACTAAATATTCAAATATAGCAGTTCTTAAATTACCTATATGCATAAATCCAGTCGGAGATGGTGCAAATCTAGTTCTTGTTTTCATAAACTCACTTCCTACACATTATTTTACCATACATATAGTGAATTTTTAACAAGAATTTTGTTATAATTTAGTAAAAAACAAAAAAACTAAGAAAAATATTCTTAGCTTAAAGTGGCAAAATAGATAAAGATACTTTACCTTTTTCTTTATTAATATCACATACATAAACATCAACAATATCTCCAACACTAAGTACTTCACTTGGATGTTTAATAAATTTATCAGTTACTCTTGAAATATGTACAAGTCCATCATTCTTAATACCAATATCTACAAAAGCCCCAAAAGGAACTACATTTCTAACAGTACCTTGAAGTTTCATCCCAACTTTTAAATCTTCTAAATGTAAAACATCTTTTTTAAGAAGTGGCTTTTCTAAAATATCTCTAGGATCTCTATTAGGTTTATCCAAAGCATCAATAATATCTTTTAATGTATACCTATCTATATTTAATTCTTTACTTACTAAAGATATATCTAAACTTTTTAACTTTTCTCTAAGTGCATCACTACCAACATCATTTAAATTCATATCAACATACTTAAGTAAATTAATAACATCTTTATAATTATCAGGATGCACTGGAGTAATATCTAATATATTACTACCATTCAATACTCTTAAAAACCCAATAGATTGTTCATATACTTTATCACTAAGTATCTTATTATCTTTAAATTCTTCTCTAGAACTAATACCTCCAACACTTTCTCTATAATTAATTAATTTAGTTATAGAACTCTTAGATAGACCAGAAATATATTTAAGGATAGTTTGAGAAGCAGTATTAACATTAACTCCAACTTGATTTACTATCTTACTTACTGTAAAACTTAAACCTTCATGCAGTTTTTTAGGTTGTACATCATGTTGATATAATCCAACTCCAATACTTTCAGGTTCTATCTTAACAAGTTCAGAAAGTGGATCAATTAATCTCCTACCAATAGATATGGCACTTCTTTCTTCAACATGTAACTGAGGAAATTCTGAAATTGCTAAAGGACTTGCAGAATATACAGAAGCACCAGCTTCATTAACAATTATATATTCAACTTTTCTATCTGCAGATTTAATAACATCACTAATAAATTCTTCACTTTCTCTTGAGGCAGTACCATTACCTATTGCAATAATATCTATATTATATTTATTAATTAAATCAAGGACAATTTTTTTACTTTTTTCATATTCACACTTAGGTTCATGTGGATAAATAACCGAAATATTTAAAGGTTTTAATGTTTTATCAATAACAGCAAGTTTACAACCTGTTCTATATGCTGGATCAAATCCAAGAACAATTTTCTCTTTCATAGGTACTTGTAACAATAATTTTTCTAAATTATCACTAAAATTAGCAATTGCATTATCTTCTGCTACATCTTTAAGTTCACTTCTAACTTCTCTTTCTATTGAAGGCCCAATTAATCTTTTATAACTATCTTCTATAGCACTAATGATAATACTATTAACTTCATTATTATTACCCTTTATAATTTTACTCTTCAAAAATTCTAATATTTTACTTGTATCAACTTCTATTGAAACATTTAAAACATCTTCTTTTTCACCTCTATTAATAGCAAGCACTCTATATGAAGGAATACTTCTAACTAATTCTTTAAAATCATAATACATTTCATATACTTTTTCTTCATCGTTACTTTTACTTTTCTTCTTAGAAGTTAAATACCCATTCATATAAGTCATATATCTAATTTGCTTTCTATAGTATGCATTATCACTAATCCATTCAGCAATAATATATTTAGCACCCATAATTGCATCTTCTACACTAGTAACATTTTCATTTAAAAATTTCTTACATACACTATCTATATTTCCATCAAAATTACTACTCATAATAATTTTTGCTAAACCTTCAAGTCCATTATTAATTGCAGTAGTAGCTTTAGTCTTCTTCTTTTCTTTAAAAGGTCTATAAATATCTTCAACTTCAACAAGTTTACTAGAGTTCATTATTTTATTTTGTATATCTTCTGTTAATAATCCTTTTTCAGAAATAAGTCTTATTATTTCTTCTTTTCTCTTACCTAAATTAACTTGATAACTATATTCAACCTCTATATCTCTAATCTGAGTTTCAGTTAATCCACCCGTTGCTTCTTTTCTATATCTTGCAATAAAAGGTATTGTATTACCACCCTCTAATAACCTTAAAGTATTATTAATACTGCCCACACTAATATTTAACTTATCACTAAGTTCTTTAATAACTACATCATTCATAATTAATCTTCCTCTTTATAATTAAATAAATCCCAAACTCCCCCATTTGGATATAATTTAAAATCCATTATTTCATCTTTAATCGGATGTTTAAATCTCAAATGATATGCAAAAAGTGCTATTTGTTTTTTATCTTGCATTCCATATAATTGATCTCCATATAAAGGAAACCCTCTACTAGAAAACTGTAATCTAATTTGATGAAATCTTCCAGTAATTAAATGAACTTTAACTAAATTAAGATCACCTTTTTTATCAATTACTTCATACTTAAGTAAACTATCCTTACCTTCACTACTAATAACTGCTTTCTTATCAACCTTTAATATTTTATCTTTAAATTCTCCACTATTACATAAATTACCATAACATACAAGCAAATACTCTTTTAAAAAAATACGCTCTTGTATCATTTTAGAAAGTCTACTAGCAGATTTACTAGTTTTAGCATAAACCATAATACCTCCAACTGGCCTATCTAATCTATGAACTAGTCCTACATAAACATTACCTGGTTTATTATATTTATCCTTAATATATTCTTTAATCATACTAAGTAAATCTTTATCACCAGTTATATCACCCTGACAAAGTACATTAGGTTTCTTTAAAACTACTATAATATGATTATCTTCATATAAGATATCAAACTTATTCATTTTCACATCTTCCAGTAATACCACAAGATAAATATAATGAACTATTTTCTATTGGCAAACATAAATCATCTACAATAATTTTTTTATTTTGAAAATTAAGTTTTAATATATTTTCTAAACTAACAATAGGTAAATTTATCGAATAAGTATTAACTATAAAAAATATAAAATTATCACTAAGTATTTCTTTACATAATTTAATTAAATCTTCTAAATCAGTATCAATAGACCAAACTTCTCCATTCGCACCTCTTCCATAACTAGGCGGATCCATTATTATCCCATCATACTTGTTTCCTCTTCTAATTTCTCTTTTAACAAACTTTACTACATCATCTACTAAGTATCTAACTTGTTTATCTTCTAAATGATTTAATTTAACATTTTCTTTAGCCCAATCAGTCATACCCTTAGATGAATCAACTTGTACCACAGATGCCCCAGCAGACAAACATGCCACAGTAGCAGCTCCCGTATAAGAAAATAAATTAAGTATTTTAACTTCTCTTTTAGCAGATTTAATTTTTTCTATTTCATAATCCCAATTAGTAGCTTGTTCAGGAAAAAGCCCAGTATGTTTAAAACCCATTTCTTTTACTAAAAACTTTAGATTTTTATAACTTACTACCCAACTATCTTTAGTATTTAATATATTTTCCCAATAACCTCCACCAGTATTACTTCTATGATATTTAGCATTAATTTTATATTCACTAAAATCTCCCATATCCCAAGTAACTACTGGATCAGGCCTAAGTAATAAAGTGCCATTCCAATCCTCTAATTTTTCACCTTTACTAGCCTTCAATATTTTATAATCTTTCCACTCGCTACTAACTAACATTTTATCACCCACTACATAATTATATAAAAAATTTACTAAAATAAAAAGATAGTATTTTTAATTAACTATCTTAGATATATTACTTACTGCATGTATTCCATCACTAGCAGCAGTTACAAGTTGATATATATCTTTTTTTATTACATCTCCAATTGCATATATACCAGGTATCTTTGTTTCAAAATCCTCATTAACAACAATATAACCTTGATCATTAATAATATCTAAATTCTTAACACATTCAGTAGCAGGTCTATAACCAATATATATAAATACCCCCGCTACATTTAAAACTTTACCAGTATCTAATAACACTTCACTTATCTTACCATCTTCTTCTTTATACTCTTTAATATTAGCATTCAAAATAAGTTCAATATTTGAAGTATTCTTAACTTGATCAATTAAAATATCTTCTCCCTTAAATCCTTCTTTTCTATTAATTATATATACTTTATTACATACTTTTGCTAAATATAAAGATTCTTGTAGTGCACTTGAACCACTTCCAACAACACATACATCTTTTCCTTTATAAAATGCTCCATCACAAACAGCACAAGTAGATATACCTCTTCCAAGTAAATCTTTTTCATTATCAAGTCCTAAATATTTAGGTTTACTACCTGTTGCAATAATAAGACTATTACATTTATATTCACCATTATTAGTTTTAACTATCTTTATATCATTTTCTACTTTTACATCTATTACCTCTTCAAATTTATGAAGAATATTTAATCCCTTAACTTGTTCATACAATTTTAAAGAAAAATCAGCACCCTTAATATCTTTAAGGCCAGGATAATTACTAATAGTTTCAATTTTATTAAGCATACCACCCGGAGCACCTTTATCTAACATAAGTACATTCAAATCACCTCTTTTGGCATATATCCCTGCAGTAATTCCTCCAATACCCATTCCAATTATAATTAAATCATACATAACATTTCCTCCTTAAAATCTAACCGGTCCATTTTGTTCTTCATTATATAAATCTTCAAATTTACCTTTTCTACTTAAAATCATACATACAAGAAGCCCTACTACAAAAAGTATTATAGATACAACTTGAGCAGTTTTAAATCCTCCTATCATAAGTGAATCAGTTCTCATTGATTCTATAAAGAATCTTCCAAAAGAATAATACATTAAATAAAAACAAGTAAGTTGACCTCTTTTTAAATAACGATATCTTCTAACAATTAATAAAATAATAAATCCAAGAAAACACCAAAGACTTTCATAAAAGAATGTAGGATGATAATAGACATTATTTATTTTCATACCTTCTATAATAAAATCAGGAATATGTAATTCTTTTAAATGATAATATGTTGTTGCAGCACCATGCGCTTCACTATTAAAAAAATTTCCCCATCTACCAATTGCTTGTGCAAATAAAAGTGGTACTACGGTCATATCAGTCATTTTAAATGGATTAACACCATATCTTTTTGAATACACTACTAGTGTAATAAAACCTGCTATAACACCCCCATGTATGGCAAGTCCACCTTGCCATACTTTGAATATATCTATTATATTATCTTTAAATTGTGAAAAATTAAAAATACAATAATAAAGTCTAGCTCCTATTAAACCAAATACAATTACCCAAAAAGCCAAATTAAAACAAAACTCTTTCGGTATATTAAATCTCTTTCCTTCTTTTTCTAACATTAGAATAGCTATAAGAACTCCAGTTAATATTAAAACTGAATACCACCTAACTTCAAAACCAAATATTGTAAAAATAACTGGATTCATATCTTCACTCTCCATAATAATTATAAACCAAAAAAGATAACCTGTGAAGATTATCTTTTACTTTTCTTTATCGAATATTTTCTTTAAAAATTCTCCTGTATAACTTCCTTTAGTTTTACTAACTTCTTCTGGAGTACCAGTTGCAATAACTTTACCTCCAAATTTACCACCTTCAGGACCTAAATCAATTACATAATCAGCTTGCTTAATAACATCTAAATTATGTTCAATAACAATTACAGTATCGCCATTATCAACAATACGATTTAATACTTCTAAAAGTTTCTTTATATCTGCTTGATGAAGACCAGTAGTAGGTTCATCTAATATAAATACTGATTTACCAGTAGCTTTCTTTTGAAGTTCTTTAGCAAGTTTAACTCTACCAGCTTCTCCACCAGAAAGTGTTGGTGCTCCTTGACCAAGTTTAATATAAGAAAGTCCAACATCTTGCATAACTTGCAATTTATCTTTTACTTTAGGAATATTTTCAAAAAATGGCAATGCTTCACTAACACGCATATCAAGCACTTCAGCAATACTTTTACCTTTAAATTTAACTTCTAAAGTTTCCTTATTAAATCTAGTACCACCACAAACATCACAAGGTACATACACATCAGGTAAAAAATGCATCTCGATCTTTTTAACACCATCACCATAACATGCTTCACATCTTCCACCCTTTACATTAAATGAAAATCTACTCTTAGTATATCCTTTAATTTTAGATTCTTTCATATTTGCAAAAACATCTCTAATATCATCAAACACAGAAACATAAGTAGCAGGATTACTTCTAGGGGTTCTTCCAATTGCATCTTGACTAATATTTACAACTTTGTCTACATTTTCAAGTCCTAAAACTTCTTTACATTTACCAGGTATACACTTACTATTATAAATCTCTTTTTGAAGAGTCCTATAAAGTATTTGGTTAACTAAAGTAGACTTTCCACTTCCAGAAACACCAGTTACCACTACAAACTTTCCTAAAGGAAATTTAACAGAAATATTATTTAAATTATTTTCTTTAGCACCTTTTACTTCTAAATAAAGTCCATTACCTTTTCTATGCTCACTAGGTATTAATATTCTCTCTTTACCACTTAAATATCTTCCAGTAATACTATTATCATTTTTCATAACTTCTTCTGGAGTACCACAAGCAACAATATAGCCACCATTATCTCCAGCACCAGGACCTACATCTACTAAATAATCAGCAGCAAGCATTGTATCTGTATCATGTTCAACAACAATAAGTGTATTTCCTAAATCTCTCATCTCTTTTAATGAATTAATTAACTTTTCATTATCTCTTTGATGAAGTCCTATAGATGGTTCATCTAAAACATATAAAACGCCACTTAATCTACTACCAATTTGAGTAGCAAGTCTAATTCTTTGCGCTTCACCACCAGATAATGTTGATGCTGCTCTAGATAATGTTAAATACTTTAAACCAACATTAATTAAAAAATTTAATCTAGAAAGTATTTCTTTTATCAAAAGTCTACTAATTTCTAACTCTTCATTATTGAGTTTTAAATTATCGATAAATTCATATAACTCATCAATCGCCATAGTAGTCATTTCATAAATATTCTTCTTATTAATTTTTACTGCAAGTATTTCATCTTTCAATCTAGTACCATGACAATGATTACAAGTAGATTCAACCATAAATCCTTCAATCCATTCTCTAATCCAAGAACTATTAGTCTCTAAATATCTTCTCTCTAAATTATTAATAATTCCTTCATATCTAGATTTAGTACTTCTAGTACTACCATTTTTTGATACATAATGAAAATTCATTACATCACTAGTACCATATAATATAATATCAAGTTTTTCTCTAGGCATATCTTTAACAGGCACAGAAAGATCTATATCATAAGTCTCCGCCACTGTATTCAAACTAGTAAGATACATATTATTATCTAAATTAATTGCAACAATTGCGCCATCATTAATACTTTTATTAACATCAGGTATAAGTAATTCTTCACTAATTTTAAGTTTAGTACCTAACCCTTTACATTCTTCACAAGCACCATATGGTGAATTAAATGAAAATATTCTAGGCTCTAACTCTCCAAGAGAAAAGTTACAATAAGGACAAGCATACTTTTCACTCATAAGCATATCTTCTTCATCATTAATTCTAACTATAACAAGTCCATTAGCCATTTTAGTACTAGCCTCAATAGCTTCAAATATTCTACTTCTTTCATCCTTATCAATTAATAATTTATCAATAAGTACATATATATCATCTTTAATATTTTTTTCTAAAGTAACTTCTTCATCGCCACTATACATTACTCCATTAACTTTAATTTTAGTATATCCCTTACTTCTTAAATCTTCAATTAATTCTTTATGAGTACCTTTTTCTCCTCTAATTACCGGAGAATATATTTCTATTTTAGTACCACTTTCTAAATCTAAAACTCTATTAGTCATTTCTTCAACACTTTGACTCTTAATCGGAATTTTATGTTTAGGACAATAAGGAACACCTATTCTTGAATACAATAATCTTAAATAATCATAAAGTTCAGTAATTGTACCAACAGTAGATCTAGGATTCTTATTTGTAGTTTTTTGATCAATTGAAATAGAAGGAGATAACCCTTCAATTGAATCTACATCAGGTTTACTACTATTACCTATAAATTGTCTAGCATATGCAGATAAACTTTCTACATATCTTCTTTCACCTTCAGCATATATAGTATCAAAAGCAAGACTACTCTTACCACTTCCAGAAACTCCAGTCATAACAATTAATTTATTTTTAGGAAGTTCTAAATCAACATTTTTTAAATTATTTTCTCTAGCACCTCTAATAACAATTTTATCCATAAAACACCTACTTACTATTTATTCTAAACAGAGCTACTTATTTTATGCACTGCATAAATACTATACCAAACAAGTGTATGTTAGTCAAGAAAAAGATTCTTACAAAAAAGCTAAACTTTTTCTAAAAATAATGCTTTTTAAATGATTAAATATCTCGTATAAAATACAGATAATACAAATACAAAAAGATGATACTATTAAAGACGCTAAAAAACCAGTTATATTATATTTTAATAAAAAAATATCAATTTTCTTAAAACTTAATATAAATAAAAATATTCTATGTAATCCCAATATTGGAAGTGTTCTTTTTCCCAAATAAACAAATATATAATTATTATTTTTATAAGTTGCAATTATTAAAGAAACAATAATAAAAAGTGACGATATTAAATAACTATATGAAGTTATATTTAATATTTGAATAGAATCATTTCTTGTAAAATAAAGCCCTAATAAAAAACACAGTATACTTATAAAAATTGCAATTAAATTATAATTTTTAATTAACTCTAAATAATTTTTAATTTTAATATCCTTAATCATTTTACCAATTCCTAAATAAAATATACCAGCAGGTAAAACTTGTAATGAAAAAGGAATAAAATCATTAAAATATAAATGCATATATCTATAAGATGGAACAGTAAATATTCCAAAAATAAATATAATAATATAATAAACATATTTATTTTTTACTTTTAATATAAAATAAAAAATTAATGAAACTAAAAAGAATAATGGTAAATACCATAACGCATAATTATTTACATAAATTAAATAACTTCCATTTAACAAAAAGTACTTAAAAGCATTACTAATACTAACTGGTTCAAAATAAATGTTAACAAGTACAAATGAAATAACAAAATAAACAAAATAAGGTAGTATAATATGTTTTAACTTATTAAAAATAAATTGTTTAAATGTTCTATTGTTTTTAAATAAATATCCAGAAATGCAAAAAAATAACGGCATATGAAATCTATAAATAAACCAAAACATTCCATACTCAGTTAGCCAACAATGACCAACCACAACCAAAAATATTGCTAAACCCTTTAAATAATCAATGTATTCGTTCTTATTAACACTATTCATTTTTACACCACAACGAATACATAAAACAAGTATTATTAATTTCTTCTATTCCAAGAAGGAGTGCAAGCACCCCCCCCCCGGAAGTCGTTTTTGAAAATATCTCTCATAAAAATTCCTCCCGAGTTCCGAGTTCATTCTCTATTATTTTTATTTTCTGCTAAAATGATACTATAAATTTATAAATAATTCAATAATTTTTAAATACGTGATACAATATTCTTGGTGATAAAATGAAAAAATATAAATATATAATTATACTAATTATTTTAATTGGAATATCTTCCATTACATTCTCATATATAAAAAAGCAAAATAAAAATGAAGATAACACTACAATAATAACTGATAAAGAACAAAATAACGAAGCAATAAACAATGAAGAAGAACCTTTTAAAGACCCTAATCCTATCGCAGTAAGTTTATATAAATATTATGGAAGAGGAAAAGCTAGAGAAAAAATTACTGAATTTACAAACACTTGGAAATATCACACTGATATATCGTCTTTTGAAGTATATTACACTACTGAAAACACATTAAAAATAAGTAATCAACAAACACTATTCGATGAATATTTAAAAATGCATACTGATTATACCAACTATAAAATTGGCTATAATGTAAAATTTTTAATAAATAATAAAGAAATAAATAAAACTATTTTATCTCCCAAAGATACTGAAGAAATATTTGATTATTTAGAACTATATTTATATGATGACTATCACAGAACTCCTGGAGTATGGTATAGTCATACAACTGAAGAAGAAATGAATGAAGAAACACTTTTAACATCGATAAAATTAACATCAGGTAAACTTATTGATGAAATAACAAGTGATATAACACTTACCGTATTTACTTATGACATAACTGATACAGAAAATAAAGCATTTACTGAAAATAACGAATATATTGGAAATAGTAAATACTCTATAACTATTAAAAGATCATAAAAAAGCAAGAAATTTTTTATTCAAATTATTTCTTGCTTTTTATTTCCATAAGTTCACTAGGAACCTTAACTCCTAACTTATCATATTCTTCTTTTAAAAGTTTCATAAAAGTTCTATTAATATCATATTGAGTATTTGATACACAATCTATTTCTACTCTATAAATAAAATTATTACTATTAAGTACTTCAATACCCTTAATTGATGTATCTTTAACATTTTTATTATCTTTTACTTTTTCTATAACTTTACTAACAGTATCATTAATTACTTCTAAAGAAAGATCATATGGTACAGGTAAATTCATAATTAATTTAGTATTATACATACTATGATTTATAACACTATTTATCATACTATTACCTATTACCATAACTTCACCATTATAAGCTTTAATCTTAGTAGCTTGAAGACCAAGTTCTACTACTTCTCCAAAAAAGCCATTAATCGTAACATAATCACCTTGCATAAAATGGTTATCAAATATTATAGTAATACTTGCTAAAAAATTCTTTATAATATCTTGAAAAGCAAGCCCTATAATAGCACCAACAATTCCTAAAGATGCTACAATACTAGTAGTTTTAACTTCAAATACATTAAGTATAGCAAGTATTGTAATAATACCTATTAAATACTTAATAATATTCTTTATTAAATTTATAATAGTAGTTTCTCTTTTCTTTTGTAAATTATTTTTAATAATACTTATTCTATTATTAATAAGTATTTTTTTTACAATAACACATAATAGTTCATATATAAGTATTCCAAGTAAAATATAAATAATAGGTAAATATACTTTAGGTGAAATATTAACTTTTAAAATCATTCTTCACTATCCTTAACTATTTCAGCTTCTTTTATATCTTCTTTACTATTAATCTTTTTATTAACTTCTAATGAAGCATTCTTATAAACAAAATAAGATATAAAATCTATAAGACCATAAAGCATCATAAATAAACCAATAATAGATATAGCTAAGTTAGAATAAAATACTATATAAAAACCTAACCCAATAAGTATTATACCTACAATTATTAAACTATAAAATCTAGCATCTTTTACTGGATATATCATTGATGTATATATTCTACTTATACCAGACATAATTACCCATACACCTACTACTATTCTTAAAAGTAATTCAATCGCACCAGCAAGTAATATAAATAATAATCCAAGTATAATTGCAGTTATACCAAACATAATCTCATTATAATTAACTACTTTAAGTCTTCTATCATTAACTATATAACTTATTGTACTATAAACTCCTACAAGTATTAATCCTCCCCCAATTACATAAGAAATAACTTTAACAACCATCTCAGGTTTTACAAAAATAATCATTCCTAATATAAAGAAAACAATACTTGATAAAAGAGTTATTTTTCTTCCATCTTTCATATAACACCTTCCTATAAAGAAATTATACAATCATTTTATTAATTATTCAATTTTACTTTCTAAAAAATTACACTTCTTACATAATTCTTCACATTTTTTATTATTATTAAATCCATTTAACATATTATTATATCTCTCACTATTTATAATATCATCTAAATTACTTTCAAATATATTACCAAGATTTATTACGCCAAAAGTATCAAGACAACATGGCACAACTTCACCATCACTAAGTATACCAATATGATCTTTTAATGCATAACACGTACCAAATTCACTATTAATTTCATTATCTAAACTAGGCCAAATAAAATATGAACCAATATTAATAAAAACATTATCTTTTATTTTACTATTTTCTTTTAAATTAACACTCGTATTATATCTGTCATTTATATATTTAATCATTTCTTTATTATTTTTATTATCTACCCAAAATCTTAAACTAATGTAAGTATCTTTTGATAACTCATCTATAACTTCAAATATATTATTCATATAATCTTTCAAACCAACTTTATATTTAGTATCATATGAATGTAGTGATATATTAATTTGTCTAATATTATGATTATTTTTTATTCTTTTAATCAAATAACCATTAGTAGTAATATTTATATTAAACTTATTACTTCCAATATTTATAAATTCATTAATTAAAGGATGCATTAAAGGTTCTCCAGATACATGTAAATATAAATATTTTGTAAATCTTTCTAATTTATTAAGTATTAATTTATATTCTTCTAAAGCTAAAAATCTATTTTTATCTTTACTACCATTACAAAAATCACACTTTAAATTACACTTATTAGTTATTTCTAAATACACTTTTTTAAACATATAAACCCCCATTTTCATTATATCATCATTTCAATTTTTTTAAGATGAATTTTTTTCATAAAAATACTAAAAACAATTGACAAAACAATTAAAATCGATTAGGATATTAACTACCAATTCGGGAAATCCCGTATTGGTGCTAGTATCACACTAGTCAACCCCTTTTTATTCTTTGAGACCACATAAAGTGGTCTCGCTTTTTTTAAGAAAAATAAAACTCCCAAATAATTTGAGAGCTTTTTATTTATTATTTATTACATTCCTCTACCATCAATAATTTCTTCATCTCTATCCATATTATAATAACTAAGTAAAATATCATAAGCTTCTTTAGCATAAGTAGGTTCAATATATTTATTAAATAAATCTCTATAGCCATCCAAAGCATTATCATAGCCAAAACAATCTATAGACATAAGTTTCTTAGCAATTTCATGATCTTTTCCTTTTAATGATTGAATTGCTAAAACAGTAGCAAACAATATATAATCGGCATACGTTTTACATTCTTTTAATTTATCAAATTTTTCTCCTCTTCTAAAATATTCCATAACAGTAGAAGAAACCATAGTCATATCTAATTCTGGATTATTTGCTTTATAACCCTTAGCATCAGTTAAAACTTCTCTTTCTAAATATCCTAAAGCTCCAACACAACCATTATCCAAATCATCACTCCTAGAAACAATTTCAGTAGTCTCTAATATTTCAGGATCCATCGGAGCTTTTTTAAATGGAATAAATTGCATTCTTCCATGATACATAACACTTTGTCTTATTACATCAAGTTCAAATGAAGGCCTTAATTTCTTTTGAAATAAAAATCTAGTTATCAAATCTTCACCCAAATTATGATGAAGTATTAAGTCATCCCTAAAACCACCCAAGATCTCATATTGCGGAAATCTTCCTATATCATGAAATTTAGCAGCAACTTCAGCAATCTTATTACCAGGAGCAATCATTCTAGTTATAAGCGCTGCTCTATTTATATGTGCTATTTTATCTAAAATAGTATCTTTACCTTCTAAATTAGCATACTTTTTATATTGTTCTTTTAAATAATTATCAATAAAATTATCCAATTGTGCTAATACTTGTAAATCATATTGCATACACATCACCACACATAAATATTACCATAAACATAAAATAATTGCAATTTAAAAAAAGATAGCAATATTACTATTTCATTGCTATCTTTTTATAATACTCATATCTTTTTATTGCATTTTCTTTTTGAAGTAAAAGAAGTTTATCAGCAAGTTCTTTATCTTTAATTTTTAATGCTCTAAATCTAACTTCATTATTTAAAAATTCCTCATATTTTGAAAAATCTGGTTCTTTACTATCTAGATATAATTCTTCAGTTTCACCATTATATCTCATTAACAAAGTATACCCAACTGAAACAGCTAAAGCACTTTCATTCATTTGACAAGACATACCATTTTTAATACCATGTTCAACACAAGGAGAATATGCAATAATTATTGCAGGACCATTATGCTCCATAGCTTCTTTAAATACTTTAATAGTATGCATTATATTACTACCTAAAGAAATACTAGCAACATAACAATTTGGATAACACATTGCAATTCTAAATAAATCTTTCTTATATGTTTTTTTACCAAAATCTGCAAACTCTGCAACTGCTCCAATCTTACTAGACTTACTCGCTTGCCCTCCAGTATTTGAATATACTTCTGTATCAAGAACTAAACACTTAATATTTTCGTTTTGACTCATAACATGATCAAGACCACCAAAACCAATATCATATGCCCAACCATCGCCACCAAAAGCCCAAACAACTCTAGATGGAATATAATCTATTAAATCTTTTAATTCTTTTGGTATATCTTTATCTTTAATTTTATTATAAACATCTCTAGTAACAGAATAATCTTCCATATTATTAATCCATAACTCATATAATTTTTTAACATCACTACTTACTGAATCAATACTTTCTTTCATAACATGTAATATTCTGTCTCTATTACTTTTATAAGATGAATGAATACCTAAAGCAAATTCAAGATTATCTTCAAATAATGAATTAGCCCAAGGAATACTATAAGGAGTTGATGGAGCACTTCCACCATAAATTGAAGAACATCCTGTTGCATTAGCAATTACTAATTCATCTTTAAATAATTGAGTTAAAAGTTTAATATAAGGAGTCTCTCCACAACCAGCACAAGCACCACTAAACTTAAAACAAGATTTCTCTAAACTAGCACCTTTCATATTAAACTTATCTATAATTTTTGGATTTTCATAACTATCAAAATATTTTTTACATATTTCTTCATTTTCTTTACTACCATTACCAAAACTTAATGCATTAGTAGGACAATTTTTAATACAAAGTCCACAACCAGTACAATCACTCCCACTAATTGCTAAATAATAATTATATTCTTTAATTTTATTTATCGCATCAATGTAGGTTTCTTTGCTTATCATTGGCTTAATGATTGTACCGAGCTGTTTTGGCGGATTTGGCGTGTAATTCTCAAATTTATCAAAGACCTCAAAATACAATTTTTGAAAATCATAGGTAATATATCCGAGCAAATAATAGTTTTTGCGCAATTCATCAATTCGGCAAAAGGCTTCTTTTAAATCGCCTTCAGCTTTAATAATTTCAATCGGATTTGAAAAAGATTTGTTTGCGTAAATTTGCATAAGATTATTATATCGAAAAAGTTAACAAACAACGAAAAAATAAATAGCAATGTTAACGACTTCCCAAAAAAATATATTTGATGTAGAATGTCTAAGTAAATCGTAATATTATAAGGACAGTCGTTTTTTGACTGAATGTGGATATGACAATACAAGAATGGTTTGATAAGCGAAAAGAAGCTCAAATTGAAAGACGAGCTAAAGACATGAAGGGGATTGATGTTGAAACTCCAGAACTTTGGACAAAATGCGTTCATTGCGATACTCAAATCCTAAAATCAGAATTAGAAGATAACTTAATGGTATGCCCTCATTGCGACTATCATTTCAGAATAAATGCAAAAACAAGAATAAATCAATTATTTGATAAAGATTCTTTTGTAGAATTTTTCAAGAATGTTCAACCTTGTGACCCTTTGAACTTTGTTGATA
>OJAW01000683.1_pt1 | contig 22754 bp, 44 predicted proteins | sample 1589151 | NCBI WGS metagenome assembly OJAW01 (sample SAMN03283290) | human gut metagenome | biome: human-associated habitat; material: feces | host: Homo sapiens | place: Peru | collected 2012
ACATATATTTAAATACTACTAATATATACTAATAGTGGTGATTAATATGGGGAGAATGAAGCTTAAGCCTTCTAAAAAAGGAATCAGAAAACAGCGTGCATTTATTTGCTCTTTATTTGCGTTTTAAGGCATTTATAGGCATTTCTAATACAACAAGCAACCATACAACCAAAACAACACACAGTGGCTAAAATATGAGCGTCTATGGCTATCTTTTGCAACGTAGCATTTCACTACAACCAAGCAACAAAAAAACCTCTAGTTTTCACTAAAGGCTTGCGTGTAATTGAAGAGAATAAACCTCACTTTCTATTAGTTATAAATTTTATTGAATCTGTATTTTAGTTCTGTGATATATTGTTCTGTTCCTTTTGCTAGTTCGTCCTGTCCTCTTTCTTTTTGTAACTCCATGTCTTGCTCTAAGCTTTCAATCAACCCTTTTTTATCTTGCTTTCCTAAGTCATTCCAAAGCATTTCAGTTATCATTTTAACAGCTTGTAATTCTTCCATTATTCAAAACCTCGCAATCCGTTTAACTCTTCTTGTTTAACATCTAAGAAGTCTTGAACTCGTTGTCCTTCTTTTTCCATGTAATCATCATGTTCTTTACTAAGGCGGTCAATATCTTCTTGTAAGCAATCAATAGCCTCTTGCATTTCAGCAAAATCTTGTTCCATTTTCATTACTTCCCAAACAAACTCAAATAATACTGTAATTTCCATTTTTATTTCCTCTTTTTTTCTTTCTGTTTTTAGTCAAAGTTATAAGTAAGTTCGATAATATTTTCTGCTACTCGGTGCAAGTCAAGGTAAAAATCTCCTGAAATATCCATGTAGTCTTGTGATAGTTTATCAAACTCAGGGTTATTTACTCCCGTTTCTTCCATTACTTCATTAATCCATGTGCTATGAGCGTTTAACATGTTTACAGCTGACTGTAAGAAAAGGTTTTGCTCTTTTGCTTTATGCTCGTTCTTGATTACATTCAAAGAGAAGTCAATGCTTTGTAGTGCTGTACTTAGAGCTTGGAATAAATCCACATACTGTTCTCCTGTGAAAGCTATCATTTCTTCCAAGTTATCTTTATCAGCTTTTTGGAAAAGTCTATCTACTTTCTTATCGTGAGCTTTAAGAATGCTGTCAATTAAGTCAAATTCATTAGCTAGAGTGATAGGGTTTGTTTGTGTCATACGGTTTGAACCGCCTTTCTTTATTTTATATATTTATTATAGAGTATTTTTTTAACTTTGTCAATTACAAGTGTGTTACATTTTCTTTATACTTGCATTCCAGTTAGTTTATTAAGATATTTCGTGCGTTTGTTTACATGATAATCTAAGTTATTTCCCCAACGGGTTTGAAGAGTTAACAGCAAGCCTTGAATTACATAAGCTCGCAAAGTTTGATTTGTGTTAATGTCATCTACTACATAATGTAGGTCTGAATTATATCCGTTTAGTTCTTCCACCTCGTTTTCTGTAAAAGCTTCAAGCTCTTCCATTTTCAAGTTGTTGTGTCCTGTTGCAAAGCGAACATAATTTAATGTTTTGTCTTCAATCATAAAAATTACCTCTCAATGTTATATTTAATGTGTTGTCTGTCAGTACGTTCTTAGTTACAGCATATTCATCAGCTAAGAGCTGTACAGTTGATAGTATTGTTTGTTCTGTTTCGGGTGTTACAATAGCCATTAAATCAACTTCTAGCGTATTAAAAGCCTGATAAACAGCTAAGTTATTATTAAAAGGAATCTGTGTCTTATGAATATCAGCAAACAAAGTTCCTTGTGGTTCTAAGCTGAAAGACTGACTGACTGTGTAGCCTTGTTCTTCAAGAAACTCTTCCAATTCTTGTCTTTTACGTTCTAAATCTGCCATTTTATACCTCTTTATAAAGTGAAATTAAGTAATCTAGCTGGTCTTTATACCACTCTTGAACTCCGTTAGAGTCCATATATTTCAAGTTAGTCACTCCTTGTGCTACAGCTAAGTCTTTAATCTTGTCTTCATCATCAAAAATCATGAATGACGGTACAATTTTAGCCATTTGAACGATTTTATCAAATAAATTAGCCTTTTCTGCGAACTTTTGAGCCTTTTCCAGTACCTTATCAGCTTGTTCTTTATTACTCATTAAACGCAAGTAATAAGCTTGTTCATTGAGTAAATTGAGCTTTCCTAGAGTGTTTAGAACAATAATATTCTTAATTTCAGTCGGGATAACTTCATCATCAAGAAAGTCTGTGTTATATTTCTTGTTTGTGTTTTTCAAGTAAACATTGATGTGTTGTTTAATTTCTAACAGGTCGTGAATTTGACCAAGTGTAACAAGTTTGCCATTAAAAATTGTATCTAAGTTTGCTTTATTAAGTTTCATTATATTTTGTACTCTCCTAATTCTACCAATTCTAATAAGTTTGTGTATTCTACAGCATATAGAGGCATTACATGTTCATATATCCATTGTCTAGCCTCGTTCGGTTTTCCCTCTAGCACTAATTTGTCAACTACATCTAGTGCATTTTCGTAGTCTTCTGTCGTGAAATCGAACATAGAAACCTCCTAGAAAGGAAGTTCGCTATCTGGAATGTCAGCGGGTGCTGTTCCTCCAAACATTGATGTATCAGGCATAGGGCTTTCTTGTTGTTCTGATAGCATGAAGTTTTTGCTTGCTTTAGGATAACTTGCATTATAATAAGTTTTGCCGTCTTTCTCCTCTGATTTAATATCATGAATGAAAATATCAACCACATCTCCAAAGCTTACGTTTTTAGGCAACCAAATACCGCCAATGTAAATATCAGTTGGGAATACTCGGTAACTCATTACAAGCTTTGTACCCTCTGCTGTGTTTACTTCTCGTGTGTTCTTTTCGTTAACTCGTACTGTATCAATAATAGCCATTTTTTTATCTCCTTTTAGTCTTCTTCTTTTTCAAGTAAAATAGTATCGCAATCGCCTAAGTAAAATGCTGAATTTTCATTATATAGAATCAAATCGCCCTCAAAGTCAATTCTTATGCGTGACGGTTGAAAGAAAGTTTCTTTACTTTCATAGAAAACACGTGTATCTCCGTCAACTTGTTTTAATACCTCAATTAATTCTTTAACAGTTAACATATTTTTCTCCTTATTTTGTCATGTCAATTTGACCGTTTTTAAATAGTTGGTTTGCTCGGTCTTGACTCATTTTCTTTTGAGCAATCATTTTATCAATTTCTGACTTTGGATAAATTACTTTATCAGCCTTTTTAGCTTGTGGTTTGCTTTCTTGTCCTTTGTTTAGACTGTCAGCGTCTTTTGTATCATCTAGTTTCAAAGCTTGGGCATAAGCGTACTTACTAGCGTATGACTGACTTGCTCCAGTTGCTTGTGCTTTATCCATTCCTTTGCGGTTTACATCTATAACGGCATAACCGTCGCCTGTTAGGCACTCCCCTGTTTCAGGGTCTGTTATACAGATATGAACTCCCAAAATCAGTTCGCCATTCATTTCAAGAATTTCAGTGCTAGCTTTTTCTTGCAAGTTCATTTCTAAAAGCAAAGGCTTCAAGGCGGTTTGAATATCTTCATTGTTACGGAAATAGTAACCGCCAAATTTATTATATTGACTTTTGGGTACTTTGATTTTATTAATTAACTCGTTTAATTTACTCAAAGCTGTGAACCTCCTTGTCTAAAGTGTCGCAATAAGGACAATCACATTCTAAATCACTAGCAAACGCTCCAAAATGTACTCGTTTATCTGATTGAATCTTAACTGCTGTAATATCCATTAGGCTTTCAGTGTCTTCAAATCGAACCTCATAATCATCAGGAACATTAGCCAAGACTTCTTTAAGTTGTTTTGCATTCATTTTGTTTTCTCTCTTTCTTTACTTTATGAATTAAGTATATCAATTTATTTTAACTTTGTCAATTACAATTGTATTACAATTCTTTTAAACGTTGTTTACAATCTTCACAACGGCAAACATCTGAGTACATGTGGTTATATAAAGCAATATCTCCTTGACCGTCTAAATAAACTCCGTCAACGCTGTAAAAATCCTCAGGGCATTCAAAATAAATATCTTTGCTTTTGTCTTCTACTTTTTGTAGTTTTTCAATTAATTGTTGAATTGTTAGTGCCATTATTTTCTACCTCTTATCCATTTATTTATATCATCTCTTTGTTTTCTGATTTCTTCTATCTTCCACTTTTTGCGTCCTTTTGGAAGTGTAGGAAAACCATTTTTATTAAAATACTCTCTAGCATATTCAAAGTAAGTCAAAGCGTTACTATAATTAGCCATGCTGTAATGGTTGTGGTATGCAAGGCTTGCACTTCTCCATTCTTCAAAATCTTCCCAACTAGTAATCATTTACTCCCGCCTTTCCAATAAAATATCCTTGTGACTGTGGTATTTTATGCTGTAGTCGTTCTTCTAGCCATTTAACTGTACAGCCTAAGAACTCAGCCAAGTCATCTTTAGTATCAAACCATTTAAATTCTGACTGGTTAAAAGCGTAATACTTCACCATTCAAACTCCCCTCCCGTGTAATTTTCAAAGGCTTGTAATAGCTTGTCAAGTTCTAATTCTACCTCGTAACGTTCAAAACCAGCTCTAACAGCTAAAATAATATAATCCTCAATCTTCTGTAAATCACTTTCTAGTGAGTTATTTTCTTTCTTTCCAGCTCGTACTTTATATTTTAAAGCATTGAGTAAAAAGAAACCTTGAGGCATTGTAAAGTTATAGTTCCATGTTTTTAATTGCCAATCTGAGAAAGCTACTAAAAAATCTTGTAACTGTTGTCCGTGTTGGTTTGCATAATAATCTTTCATTTTTTAACCTCTCTTACAAATGATTCTCTACATTCTTTACATTGATATTGTACCGCTAAAGCATAGCCTTGCACTACAAAAATATTTGTATCTTTACAATTAGGGCATTTCACTACTTTACTCATTTTTCATTCTCCTTTAGATAATCTTGATAACACATATCACTACAAAACACTTTGTCGCTTGCGTTTCCACATTGAACACAATAACCAGTTAGAACAATATGTAAGTTATTTACCGCCCATTCATCACACCAATGGTCTAAAAGCTCATTAGCCTCTATATCGCTAAAGCCTAACTCATTTACCATGTGACTGAAACAAATAGATAGATTCTTTTCAAATCGGCTTAAATGCTCTTGTAAGAACTCATACAAATCCGCTATATCTGCTTTTGATGTTTTAAACTCCTCTAGCTGTTCTAAAGCTGACAAGCGGGGAGGATATTCTTTTTTAGTTCCGTCGTCATAATAATAAACAACTTTCTCAATAGCCATAATTAATAATAATCCTTTCTCCCTCTGGTGGAATTACATGAATTTCAAACTTTCTGTTATTTCGGATATAATGCTTAATATCTTCATTAACTGCTTTACTCAAATTGTTCCAATCGCTAAAGCTGTACTCTAGTGCTTTACCAGTTTTAAAATAAATATATACATCAATCATACTGTAATAATCTCCATTTCCTTGTTTTCTTCTTCCAATTGTAAATGTTGTTCGGGTTCTTGCTGTTCAGGCACAGGCACGTTCTTATTAGCTAAGTAACAGCCACCAGTACCAAGTAAAACCAAACTTACAAACATTGTTAACGCACCTTGCCAAACTTTCATTTCAATTACTTCCTTTCTTTATTTTATATATTAATTATAACTTTTGCCTTTTAGTTTGTCAACTACTTTTATATAAAGTTTTCGTAACCTTTGTTTTTCATTTTCGTTACATTCTCCTTTGCCTCTCATTACAAGCCATATTTGAGCCTGTAGTAAGTCTTTAGGGGTTAGGAGGTCTATTATATCTTCCGTTATGTTTTCGGGTGTTACAGCGTTAATTGAAAGGTTCTGTGATAGGTTTGAGTTAATTACTTCAAGAGTTGTATCTAATAATCTATCATCTTTCTTATCGTAATACTTCATTACTGCTGTTAAACACTCATGTAGCATATCAGCTTTATAAGGGTCTTTCTCGTGTTGGTTCTTTGCGATTAGTGTTAAAAGTTCTTCTGCTAGTGCCATTATTTTATTTTCCTTTCTTCTATGTGTTCTATACTTTCAAACGGGAAATAATAACACACATTACTATCTTCTTTGTCTTGAAACTCTAAAACTCCTTTTTCATAAAGAAATTGTTCAACTCTACCATGCAATGACAAGCCGTGAAAAGTTATTTCGTAAAATTTACTAGATAAGTAATTTCCATTTTTTAAATGTACCTCTATATTTGTTTTCATTGTTTTGCTCTCCTTAACTTTATGACTTAATTATAAAACAAAAAAACCACCTTGTCAATTACAAAGTGGTTAATCTTCTGTTATTGTTATTTTATTAACTTGTTTCAAAGCTGTTTCAAAGGCTTTTATTTCTTCCTGTATATCTCCTGTTTCTTCTTCTAAGTCATTGATTTGCTTAGGGTTGTTCTTTTTCCTTTCTATTTCATCAGGATAAATATAAGTGAATGTGTCAGCAACATAACCAACGCACACACGCTTTTTATACTGGAAGTTACGGGCAAAGACTGTTAATACTGAATAATTTCCCTGTTTACCTTTCTTAGGGCTTAAAGTCAAACATACCTCATAAGAGGCAGACCAAGCAGAAGAGCCTAAACCCATAGAGGGCAAAACTGTAAAATCTTTGTCAGTATATGACTGCTCTAGTCTTGCCTTACTTGTGTGATGTGTAATAATGAAAGTAACATCTTGAAAGTCCATTTTCATTTTATTTATTTTCTTGATAATGTCGTTCGCTGTTGTCATGTCGTTCAAAGCGTCCTGAGAACTTAGTAAGTCCTTTAAGTTATCAAGTATCACAACTTTTATATCATGTTCTCTGATATAGCGATATAAGCCTCTAAGTTGGTCTGTATCATCTATTTGGAATTGATACATAAGCATATGTAAATTATCGGTACTTTCTCGCTGTGAATGGTTCAGCCTCATGTGTTCGACTATGGCGGTATTTTCAGGCTGGATATATAACACTTTGGCTTGTTCTGTGTGTTCTCCTAACCAATCTGAACCGCTAGAAATAGAAAGGGCTAAGTCTAACATTGTAGTAGATTTAAAACTCTTTTCTGTTCCTATCATATAACATAGCGTGCCTTTAGGTATTACATTTTCAACATACCACGCTTGCGAACCTCCAAAGTCTTCACGCTCTTTTAGTGCCTTTGCTGTGGTTACTCTATCGAAAATGTTCATTACAAAACACCCGCTTTTACAAAAGCTTGCACCTCAAAATTTCCTGATGTAATATCATAAGAAAGATAAACATGATAGTCAGGATAGATATTAGTTAAACGAACCACCCAGTATTCCCCTCTTGCTTTTTGCCATTTAATATTTTTTGCCTTTGCAATATCTTTATTAATTGCTTTTAAGTCATCATAAATTGTCATTCTTTAACCTCCTATAATATCTATAATCATTAGTGAAACCATTACCCAAAATAAAATACTTGCGATAAAAGTAAACCCAAACGCAAACAAGGCTACATTTAAAATTGCTATACTCCAAATAATTCTTTCTAACATTATCTAAAAGCCTCCACTAATACAATAATCATGTAAATAATTTGCAACATCAAAAAGAATAAACTTAAAGGAGTATTACCCAAAGCAACACAACTAAGTGTTAATACACATAACCAAATAGCAATTAAATTTTTAATCATCATCAGAATTTACCTCCTTGAATAAAACTATAAACCAAACAGCCATAATTACACCAATCAAAACCAAAAAGTATAAAAAGGCAAATGCAAATACTTCCGCTAAAATCATTTTAATATCCTTTCATTAAACTTATATATTCCATTATACCACTTAGCACACAAGCTAAAAACCAAATTCCCCAAAGTCCAGCAAAATTAATTGTAGCTAAGATTCCACAAGCTACAGTAATTATAGCCCACAAATAAATCATTTTGTTTTCCTCTTTTCTTTTTCTATACTCTTATTATATCACTTCTTTTCTCGTTGTCAATTACTATCTATATACATTTATTTTACAGTTTTATTTCCCCCCTGTCATACAATGCTAAGAGATTCTAACAGATAGTAATAGGAGTTCGTGGCTAGCTCTTGTTACAGCATTGTACCGCTCGTTTGTTTTACGTGCTGTGAACTGGCATAAACTAATCAGCACAACCCTGTTTCTTAATGAAAGAACAATTTCACTTATAAAGTCAATCCGCTATCCATGATATAAAACCAACACTACAAACTTTTATAAGCTATTACCATTTAGGCTTACTTGGGGTTTAAGTAATCAGGGTTTAAATGCTTCATTGCTTTTTCAGCTCGCTTTGAAAGTTTCCTTTCTTTTTCACTTAGGCTTACGCTAAGAAGATATATACAAGCCTTAGGCATTCACACTTAATTACTAGCCATAGCTTTATCTTGTAAATTTATTATAGCACATGTTTTTTGATTTTTCACGTGTTCACAATGTACAAACAATTCATAAACATGACAACCATGCTATTTATAAGCAATATATTATTTTTCGGTTACAAAATATTTAAGTTGTTTGTAGTAACTGTTAAAATTGCGGGTCAAAATCAATGGTATAATTAATTCATCAAGTAAAGAGGAGGTAAAAGCAATGGCTGAAAAAAATGTTTATTACGCTGAAAGTAAAGAACAGCTACATGAAATTTTGGGCTTTATAGAATTAGTTCAAGATTATGGAGTGAATGTTGATTACTCTAACAAAGAACATTTTGCTATTGTCACTTCTTTTTCTTTGCCGATTTAAACGGAGGTAACAATGACGAAAATATTTGCCATAGACTTTTCTACAGGCTCTAAACAGGGCGAGGGAACAGGCTATGCTTACAGAGATAAAAACGGTAATGTAGTTGCTGGAACTATCTTTTGTTATAATAAAAAATTAAATGCTTGGGAAAGAACTTACACGGTAATCGAGGCACTTAAAGACCTAATCAAAGAAGAAGGACTAGAGGGCTACCACATGGCAATTGAAACTCCTATCATGGGTAGAAGTCGAAAAGGAAGTATAAACCTAGCAAATTGCAATGGAATGCTAATTGGTGCTTTGGACGGTCTTCTCAATGGTTTTACTTTTATTGATAATTCTAAGTGGTGCGCTTATCATTTAATTACTGGTAAGAGAGAACAACGCAAAAAGGAAAGTATAGAGCTTGCTGTAAAACATGGTGTTTTGCCTGTAGGTTCTAAAAATGATAATACAGCTGACGCTTACGGTATCTTACTGTATGCTGAAAGCTTAGGGGGTGGTAAATGCTAGTATCAGATAATGGTATTAATTTAATTAAACAGTTCGAGGGTTGCCGATTAACTTCTTATAAGCCCGTTCCGTGGGAGGCTATGTACACAATAGGCTGGGGTCACTATGGTGTTCCCGCTGGTGTGACTTGGACGCAAGAACAAGCTGATAAACAACTGGTAGAGGACTTAAATAGTAAATATGCTCCTATGGTTCAAAACTATACACAGAACAAAGCAAATCAGAATGAGTTTGACGCTCTTGTGTCTTTAGCTTATAATTGCGGTAATGTATTTGTTGCTGACGGTTGGAAAGCTTTCAGTCATGAGTATGTTGCGGGTATGTTACCTAAGTATGTAAATGCTGGTGGCAAACCTTTAGAGGGTCTTGTAAGACGCAGAAAAGCAGAGTTAGAACTATTTAATAAACCAGTTCAAAATGTAACTGTAAGAAAGGAACAAATTAAAATGTACTTAATCAAAGGACTTGACAACGCAGGAAAAGAAAAACATTGGTATGTTTCAGACGGTGTAAGTGTTCGCCATGTTCGCACTACTCGAATGTTACGTAACTACCAAAACGAGTTCGGAAAACTCAATTTGCCTGTAGATACTATGTTTGTTCGAGAAATCGAATTAGAGTTTGGAAAAGCTATTGACATGAAGACAGGGGAATTTAAATAAAAGGAGGCTAGAGAATGAGTTTATTCAACTTGTTCCGTCAGCCTGAAGATGTTTCTTTTTCAACTTTTACCGTAAGTAATCCTACGACTGATTTACTTATAGGAAAAATGCTTGGTCTTGTAAGTTACTTTGATAATGTGGACTATTCAAGAGCTAATGAACTCAATGATTTATTTTATTGGGCTTTGACAGGTCAAGAGGTTTATAGAATCAAAGTAAAAGGCTTTAGCTATTATGCTACTAGAGTGAATGCAGACAGCTTTAATATTGTTGTTCGTGAACCTAATAGGGGAATCGTAACAGTCAGAGCGCAAAGCTGGGAACTATTACTTAATCCGTTCTATGGTGCAAACCCGACACGGTTCGGGCAAATGTTCGGAATGGCTAGTAATGGTATAGGAAGACGCTTAGACAGTCAGGCACAGATTAAGATTTACTGGAAAACAAAAGTTGCTAGTGGTCTTAAAGAAGTCTGGGATAGAATCAGGGAACGACTGACGCAACAACGTGATTTAGCTAGAGAATTTAATGGTGTTTCAGTAATTGGGGAAGATGATGATATTAAACAAATTCAACCCGAATACACAGGTTCGTTACAAAATGACGCAAACCTATCAATTGAAATTGCATTGGCTGAATATGGAATACCTAGAGAATTACTCTATGGGCAGTCTAACGAGGTAACTATTATTAGTTTTACCATTCAAAAGATTTTGCCATTATTGAAACAACACGATAAGAACATTGTTTTCAACCAAGAAAATTTTGTGGCTTATATTTCAACAACAGCAAAAGGAGGAAATACAGTTGGGAATCAAAGCCCTAAGGGGAATAGCGAATCCGTTGGGAACGCTAGACCAGCACAAGACAGTAATTGAGTCAATTGCTAATGCTGGCGAGGGTGTTGACATCTTAAACCGACACAACGAAAAAATCGGTTCAGGGTTCGTACACTTAGAAGACGATAATGTAATTCTTACGGGTTACGTTCAGGAAGACGCCTACCAAGGTTCAATTGATGAAGCTGGCTTATCTATCGGCTGGAATGCTGGGGATATGAAAGCGCGAGAAGTTGACGGAGTAGGCTATTATAGAGATGTGGTTATTAAGGAAGTTTCACTAACTCCTAAACCAAGTAACAAAGGTGCAAAAGTATTAAAAACAAGAGAGGAACAAAACGAACAAATGGAAAATTTAACTGATGTAATTGGAATGGTTGCGAAAGCTGAATCGGCTAAAGAACAAGCACTTGCACAAGTGGAAGAAATGAAACGTGAACTTGCTGAAATTAAATCGCAAAATGAAGCAAATATGAAACGTGAAGAACCTAAAGACAAAGAAGTGACTTTCATGCGTGAACTCGGGGAAAAAATGGCAGAAATGCCTGAAAAAGGTTTCTTGCGTGAATTTACTAACGCTGGAGATTTGAATGTGGTTAACTCACTCGGGTCTATCACTTCTAAGTACGCTAAAAAATCTGGTATCTATGATAGTGCTGTTAAAGCTCGTTTTCAAGGTTTGACTCTTGCTGAGGACGGTGTGGACGATACACGACTCGAGGGAATGTTTGTTGCTGGTTCAGATAAGAAAAAATCTAGCACAGCTACTAAACGCTCATTGCGTCCTCAAATGGCAGAGGCTTACCTCGAAATGGATAAAGCAACTGTTAAAGGTGTAAATGACGCTGGTGCTTTGTCTGAGTATGTTATGTCAATCATTCCTAACTTGGTAATTCAAAAAATTGAGTATAACATGATTTACGGTAAAAATGACGGGTCTAATGGTATCTACGGTTTGAAAGGTGCTACTTCTGACTTATGGACTCCACAACTTGAATATACTGACTTGTTCGAGGGTATTACTGACGGTGTTGCTCAATGTTCAATTTCTGACAACATTGTTATTGTAATGTCACCTAAAACTTATGCAGAGCTACGTAAAGCAAAAGGAACTGACGGACATAGCCGTTTCAATGAGTTGGCTACTAAAGCGCAAATTGCTCAATCTTTCGGAGCTGTAACTATTGAAACTCGTGTATGGATGAAAGACGGAGATGTGGCGGTTTATAACCCTGACGAGTTCGTTCTTATCGGAGATTTGAACATGGATAATTACAACGACTTTGACCTACGTTATAACGTTGAGCAATGGTTGGCTGAAACTCTTGTCGGTGGTTCAATCCGTGGTAAAAACCGTTCAGCATTCCTTACAAAGAAAGCGGGCGAATAATAGAAAGGTGGTAGTAAGTGGCTGATTTTAATATCACAGACCGCTACCAAGAAACTATTACAAGTGTAATTAAAGGGGAGGACTTCAATGCTTTCCCTTTGCTTGCACGTGTTAAGGTACAAGACGCTAATGTTTTGCAATCTTTCCAAGTGGTAGATAAACAGGCGGTAAATTTTGAAACAGAGGTTATTAATGGCGGTTTAACCTCGGAAGTAACTTTTGATGACGCTGGAGATATTACAGTACAAGCTATTCAACAAGCGGTGCAACATGTTACACGTGATTTATATAAACAAGTTGAAAAAAGTTTGGTTGATAAAGCTAAGGCAATTACTGGCGATTATGTACAGGGAATTAATGACATTATGTTAACTAAAGATAATGACTTTGTTGCTCTTGCTATTCCAGTTTTTGAAGTTGATTACTTTGCGGAATCTGATAACTTCAAGAGCCTTGTAATCAATCCTGATACAGCTTTGCTTATTGGTTCGTTAACTCCTGAAATTGTCATCAAAAAAGATGTTCGTAAAAATAAAGTGAAAGTTTTCGGCACGTTGTCAGTTGCTGGCGGTTGGTTCGGAAACGGTGTTGTTAAGAAAATTGGAGGTACTGCTTAATAATGGCTTATGAATCTAAAAATGAATTAACCCACGGGTTAGGGTATGGTGTGTTTTTCCCTGACCCAACAGGGGCTAAGGCTGGTACTGCTATTGCTGGCTTGCGTGGAATTGAAACAGAAGTAAATCAGGAGAATACTAACTTTTATGCTGGTTTTAATGCTCCTTATCGTACTATTGCAGGTGCTAAGACTACTGAAATCACAGTGAAATCTTATGACATGCCTAACGAGTTTGCAACACACGCTCTTGGTTTTGGTTCTATTAAGAACGGAGAAGAAGAGTTCTTGACTGATGATGTTGCTAATTACAAGCCTTATGGCTTTGCTTATGCAGAGCGTTACCGTGATGACGACGGCACAGGCTACAAAGTAACATTCTATCCACAATGCCAAGCTACAAGTCCAAGTGATACAGCAGAGGCAGACGAGGAAAGCCCAACAGGTAAAGAGTACGAACACAAGGCTACTATTACATCAGGCGATTTTACGCTCGGAGGTAAAAAACGTATGTTCGTTAAGTTTGCTATTTTGGATAGTGACTTAGACACAGGAACAAGCAAGAAAGCCAAAGCATTCAAAAAATTGTTCTCAGACTTGAAGCCATTGACAGCGGAAGATGTTGAGGGAGCTACAGTCTAATTTCAAGGGTGGAGGGCTTGGAAGAGTTCCCACCTTTTTATTTTAATTATTACACACAAAGGAGAATTACACAATGAAAATGAAAAAAGAAGATTTTAATTTTAATTTTGACGCTTTGCAACGTATGGAAGACAAAGGAGTTTATTTTGGTTCACTTGATACAGAGTGCTATTCTGACTTGACTATTTTCTTTTGGGCTTGCGCTGACGGGAAATATACACAAACAGAAATTTTATCTGCTTTACTCGGTGGACGCTTGCCTTTGACGGTTGCTGACCTTTTGGAACAATTGGATAACGTAACAAAAAAAGCGTAAAGGCTGAAAGTACAGAGGGCAATAGCGCAGAGATTACAACGCTGGCTATTATTTCAGCTATGACAGCCCTAAAAGTTCCTTATGAAGTATATCATAACCGCCCTTTAGGCTGGACTTTCTCGCTAATTTCTAAACTCATTCCTAAAGAGAAGAAGAAAACAAGCGCAGAAGAGCTAAACAATGCGGAACATGTGGAGGTTAAATTGTGGCAACCAAAAACAATATAGATGTACAAAAGTTCACAGAGGAAACGAATAAAAAGCTTTGGAAAGGTATAGTAAAAATACATCAAAGCAACTTATCAGAAACAAAGCAGATAAGAAAAAGCCTAAAAGGTGGCGACTTTTCAGGATATAGAGCTAAGTTTGATACTAAGAAAGTCAAGAAACAAATCACTCGCTCTTATGGTTCTTTAAAGTCGGGAAATATTGGTGTTATTAATGGTTTCAAAGCTAAAGACGAAAGCTGGCGAATGTTAAACGTATTGTTACATGACCGTAACTTACATCAAAGATATAGTAAAACTCTTGTAAAAGCTACACATGAGTATAACGACAAATCGCAAGTAGTAAAAAGAAAGATTAGAGGACTGATTAAGTAATGGCTAAAGAAAAATATATAGTACAGACAGAACTTGATGTAAATGGCTCTATTAAGAATGCTAAGAAGTTACAGACTGAAATTAATAATATTGGTCGTCTAGCTAAAGAAACGAACAAGAACGCAAAAATAACGGGTTCTGTGACTATGCAAGAGAAAGGGTTAAAAACTACACAACAAGCCCTAAAACTTGCAAAGAAAAACGTAGATGACCTTACAAAGGCTTTGGCACAAGCTAAGATGAATAATGCTACTCCTAAGCAAATTCAAAACTTAGAAAACCAGTTGACAAAAGCGAAAATTTCTGCTACACGACTTAGCACGGAAATGGCTCAAATTGGCACTAAAGGACAAGGCGGTACAACTTCATTTCTTAACCGTTTGACATCAGGAATTTCGGGTGCTTTGGGTTCATTGTCTAAAATGGGGAATATTGTTACAGGTATTTCTAGCGCTTGGGGTATGGTGTCGGGTGCTGTGGGTACAGCTACAAACCTAGCTAAGTCTTACGGTAACAGTTTAATGGAAACGTATGATAAACAAATCACATCACAAAAAACACTATCTACTACACTAGCGGACGGTGCTAAAGGGTATGAAAAATTTAACAGTCATATTGACAAAGGTAACTTGCTTTTAAAGTCACAGCGTAACGACTTGAACGAGTTGGGGGCTATGATTTCCAGTTACATGAAAATTTCAGGAGATGAAGCCTATAAGACAGTTAATGCTATTAACGCTATCGGGGATAGTTTAGGGCTGTCAATGGATACACAAAAACAATTTACTTACGGTTTAGCACAGGCTTTAGGTTCAGGAACTCTACATGCACAAGATTTCAACCAAATGATGCAATCGGCACTTGGTGCGCAGTTCCGTGATACTTTAATTCAAGCGGCAAACGAACTTCAAAATGTTGGTATTAAAGCGGAAGAATTGCCTAAAGCATTACAAGAGGGAAAAGTTAGTGCTGACTTACTAGCTAATACTTTTGGCGATAACTGGGCGACTAAAATGGCTAAGGCTCAAACAGCTATGAAAGGTATAGAAGTTTCAGCTGGTGGTGTTAAACGTGAGTTAAAAGCTGGTAAATTGTCTGTAGATGATTTCAAAAAGGTCTTTGGAGATGATTTTGCAACTAAACTAACAAACGCTATGAACGCAACTTCTGGCGGTACTGTTACAATGGAAAACTTTAAACAAGCTATGGAAGACGGAACGTTTAACACGGAAGTAATGAACAGAGCTTTACAAATTTTCCAAGCACAAGGGGAAACTTTAGCAAGCGCTGGTCCTAGCACATGGGGTCAAATCCGTGAAATGATTAGTAACGGTTTTAACACTTCATCACTAGAGGGCTTTAGAAAAGGTATGAGTGATGTAGATGTTGACATGGCTAATATGGGTAATAGCGCTACTGAAATGAGCATGATAGTCGGGCAACAACTCGGACAAATGGCAGGGCAAGCGGTCGGAAGTCTTGTAAAAATCATTGACAAGAACAAAGACGGTAAAGTGTCAGAAGAAGAGTTTCAGGGTGCTGTAGAGGACGCTAAAAAGGAAGTGCAAAACTTCTTTAATAAAGTTAATGGCTCTTCTATCATGGGCTTTGTTCGTGAAATTGGTGGAGCTATTAGAGAACTTTCAAGACTTTATAGCTGGTTATCTGATGTATCAAATAAAATTGATGATGTAGTAAGCGGGTTGTATCGTGTAACTGGTAAGAGCGGTTTAATCGGTAAAGTCTTAGGGTTTAATGGTAAAAATGGCTGGTCTAGTGGCTGGACTGGTTGGGCTGTGAATCCTGTAGAGCCTTTGAATCTTAAAACTAACGAACGATTACAACAAAAGATTTTAGGTTCAAGAGCTGGTAAAATTCCGCTTGACCTACAATTTTTCGCTGGGCAATCAAAAGCTATTGAACGTGCTACACAGCAAATTCCAAGCGGTTTAGGCAACGTAACAACAAGCCCAACTATTGGAACGCAAGATAATTCTAATACGACTATTGAAATTAAAGTACAAAGCAATGCAGACGGTAGAGCAATTGCAAACGAGATTTACAGCAAGTTAGAAAGAAATGGGGTAAGATTGAATAGGCGTTGATTTATACAAAGGATAAACTATATAATGACCCTCGCTGGATAAAGAAAGCGCAGAGCGAAAAAAACCGTGTCGGACATTGTGAGAGGTGCTGGAGTACAAAACATTTAATTTGTCATCACTCTATACCTCTTCAATGGAAAGACGGGTTACTAGAAGTAAATGACTTTAGAAAAGAAGTTATAGATGTTCCTACAGAGGTTTTATGCCATTCTTGTCATCAGGGAATGGAACGTTCAGGCGATATGATAGACTATGCTAGATTACTTGCACAAGGGCTTATTTAAGCCGTATGAAGACTTTAGAGAAAGGAGTGATAATTATATCTAAAATACAAGAATGGATAGGCACAGAGGCAGAAAATGGCGAAATGATAAACTTATTGAAATTGAAAGTTGCTAAAATCGAACATCAGATAGACTACGACAAAGCAGAAAAGATTTTTAATTTCATTGAGGAGTATATGACTTTACCTGATAACCGCAGATTTAAAATTATACCTTATCATAAAGCTGTTTTAACTATTATGTACTGTACTCCTTATAATATACGTGAGTGTGTTGTAATTGTAGGGCGGTCAAATGCTAAGTCTATCCTTGATGTTATGATAGCTTTAATTGAGTTATTCCTTTTTCCTAAACCTAATGCGGTTATTGCTCTTATGGCTACGAAAAAAGACCAAGCACAAAAAATCTTGATGAAACACTTTCGGGCTATGGGTAACTGTAAAGGTACTATAATCAACAAATTCCGTAATCAATTTAAATTAAACCAAGAGCAAATACTTGTTAAAGATAATTCAATTCTGAAAAGTAAAGGCACAGAAATTTCTATCTATGCTAGTAACGAGGACACACTAGACGGTGGACGGGAACAGCTTATAATTATAGACGAGTTCGGTGCATTCAAAAAGAACCCGCTTATCACTTTAAGACAGGGGCTTGCAAAAAATGAGGGTACGCTCTTTATTTCCACTACTAACAACGTAATTAGGGGCGGTGCTTATGATGACGAGTTGGAACAATGGAAAGAATGGGTTCAAAATGATGACTTTACACGCTGGGTGTTCTATTATGCTTTAGACAGCTACGACGAAACAAAAGACCCTAGCAAGTATATCAAAGCTAATCCAGCTTTAGGCTATACAGTCAAGTTAGAAGATATTCAAGCTGATTTTATTGGGGCTATTGGTAATCCTGTTAAAATGGCTAAGATTATTACAAAACGTTTTAACCTTTCTATGCACGATAGCACAAGCATTTTTACAAAGGAAATTGTAGATAAATGCCTTGTACCTACTCTTGACTTCTCAGGTCGTTTAGTTGCTATTGGTTCAGACTTTAGTGTTAAAGGCGACGTATGGGGAACTGTGATAGGTTATAGAGAAAACGGACACTATTATTTTAAAGCTATTCCTATCATGCCTGAATTTGCAGAAGATAAGTATGCACACTTAGGGGAAACAATTACACATGAGGGTGTTAATAATTTGTCAGATGACGCTTGGAGTTCGTTCGTGGGTGCTATGGGAGATGTTAGACCGATAGCCCTAAACTATGACCCGAACTATGCAAGTAATTTTATAAGACGATTTGAAGACACTTACGATATTGAATTTTATAACAAGGTTATGCAAAATAGTTTCAAGCTGTCAAATACAATTGACATGACCCGCAAACTCATGGAAGAGGGTAGAATACATTTTGATAGTAGGCTTTTAGCGGTTCACTTGATGAATGCAGAAACTAAAATAAATGACTTTGACTTAATGCGTATAGTAAAAAAAGGGTATGCTGATAAAATTGACTTGGCAGACGCTCTTATTAACTTGATGTGGTGGTTCTTAGAATCAGAGGAAAGCGAGGACTTCTTTATATGACAACTGAACAAGAAAAGGCAAAAATGTTAGAAGCTCTTAGAAAGCTTGCTTATGGTGGCAAGGAAACTAAGACAGTGATTAAATACGAAAACAAAGGCAATGGAAGACGCACAGAGCGAACACGAACAGTAACAGAAGTAGAGAAACTACCTGATAGAGGGGCTTTATTAAAGCTTATGGAAATTGAAGGAGTTTACGTTGACGCAAATGTGCAATTAAAACAACAGAAAGTTGATGATGTATCACAAGAACAAGAATTGATTGACTTAGTGGAGGGCTTAAGTATTGGTTAAATTTAAAGCATATTGCTGGAATCCTGACACAGGCAGAGATTTCACAAAAGTAATACCTAACGTAAACTTAGTACAACGTGCTAATTTAAACGCTATTGAAACAATCGAGTTCTTGCCTAATCTTATCTATCTTTCAGACGGTTCAAAAGGCACAGACGGACGCTGGACTAGAAAAGCATGTGAATTAAACTGGAATCGTCCATATAGCTGGGGTTCTGTAGTATGGAAGCCTGAGGGGGAGGAGAAAAAAACGGGTATCACGTTTTGTACAGACTATGACAAAGGTAATTATCCTAGCTTATACCCTAAGTTTATAAAACCTAACCTTACACAAGGACAAGTTTATACTTACAGCGCTGAAATTTACAACCCTAGCGACAAGCCTATAAATGTGGTCTTACGTGCAATATGGGGGCAATATGACCAAACTATCCAAACTGTTTCTATCGGAGCTGAGAAGTGGCAAAAAATGGCTACAACATTCACTCTACCTTATACGGGTACTACAGAACGTTTCGGAATTACAGTAGAAACGGAAGAGGCTACCACAGAGGCTACTACTTTAGAAATTTATTTCCCTAAGATTGAACAAGGTTCTAATTTAACTCCTTTCTCTACTGACGGAGATGAAATTGACAGAGATAGAAAGCTAGATGAATGTGACAGCATACCACCATTCACGGGCTTTTATGAGGGTTCAAGCGCAAGTGATAATTATAAAGATTATGAGTGGGTAGGTTCAAAAGGGGCTGAAAACTTTTTCTACCTAGAAGAAAGAGGAATTTGTAAACAAGAGGCTGTGTGGTGCTATAGTCGTCCTTTAGCTCAAAGAGTCTTAATTGGTATTGATAGCGATACTTATGATGTTGAATCAGGTAGAACTATTAAATTTCACGTTTTGAACGGGAATAAGGGTATATTTGACTTAACAGGGTCTGTTATCTATCCTGAACAGTTCACAGACAAGCGACAAACTTTTGATATTGACACTAGAGCGTGGGTTGATAATCAAGAACCTTTATATGTTACTGACGCAAACACAGCTATAGACTGTACTTTTGGGGAAATGGCAAGTAATATTATTCAAGGTTATTACTATCAACAAACTGACAAACGTTATAGGGTTGATGAAGTGGTTCGGTCTGCTATGGTTAATGCTGGTTATAACATGGGTTCTTATTGGAGCAAATGGGGCTTTGATAGATACATGAATGAAATGAGGGCAAGCTATAACATTGAGAATTGTAGGGTGTCTGAAAAAACAGAGTATAGCAACATGAACGACTGGACAAGTAATATCTGTTTTCCAACTGGTGCGGTAATTCAACCTTACAAGCCTAAATTGACTGAAACTGATACACAAGCATTGAAAGGTACTTCTACAATGAAGACAATTTGGCTACCTAGTGTATTGAAAACTGAACGTGATACAGAAGACTGGTTCAGAACTTACAGTAATTCAAGAACTAGACCAGTACCAACGGAATTACTTTTTGCAAACTTTACAACGAAAAAGGCTTGGCTGTTTACAGACAAAGGGAACGGAACTTGGAGTAAATCAGTAGAATTTACAATACCAGGTGGTGCTACAGCTTATGCAACAGCATGGAGTACAATTATACCGCAAAATGGAGAGTTAAAGGGTAATGTTATCATGACTGATAAGAATTATGCGGACTTTCCAGCAAATGCTAGACCTGTAACATTGGGAGTAGAAGAGCTTTTTCCTACTATTCAATACGAAAATGTTAAGTTTAACCCTCAGATGTACACTATGGCTTATAACACTAAATTGTCATGGTGGGGTCAAAAGGCAAACGTAGCTAATTTAACGTATGGAGAGTGTGGAATAAGAGCTACAGACTTCATGACAGGACTTTGCACAATAGAAAGGGTTTATAAATGATTTCATGGTTAAATTTTGAGGAAGTGTTAATACACAACCCTATAGAATTAATCAACTTCTCGCAATCAGAAATACAAGTGGCTTTAACACAAGAGCAATATATTGACTTCTTTAGTAATAAAGCGACTTACAATTTGTTATATTATGATGAAAACATGGATTTTTGCGTGCTGGCTTATGCTGACCCGCTACAAAGCCAAAAGAACGGTAATATGTACGCACAAGGGCTTATTGATGTAAGTATGAAAATATACCGCCTTAAAGTGTTAACTGATGTAACTATCAGACAGGGAAAGGAAGAGCCTCAAAGTTGGGCAGTAACAAAAACAGGAATGCGAGTAAGTCCACAAGCTAAAAATATTTCTTTGGTGCTAAATGGTGCGTTAATGAAGATTGAAACGACAAATAACATTACAGGCTGGACGGATAACACAAAAGCCTTAAACTTTAGCGGGCAGGATTTTATTATAGACGGTTACGGAATGAGAGGGTTACACAATGGATAGTACAATAAACGGCAAAGAGGTACATATTAAGAACCCTTTGGACTTGATAGGGTTAGGGAAACACACGTTAGAATTTAACATTCCTAAAGCTGATTACTGGGATATGTTAAAGGAAACAATGATAGTACCAACAATGAAGCCTAATAAAATCAAAAATTTGTTAAAAGGTGGCTGGGTGTATGTTGACCCTTATAACTCAGGCTCTAGCTTATGGACTAGAGATTATTTTACTAAATCGGGCGGTACTTGCTGGACTGATTTTGGAGGAAATGGCGATATATTTGACGCTGGAACTTACACAAGCGGGTACTATGGCTTTAAGTGTCCTAGCACAAAAGATAATGAAGATTACGCAATGTATGCACAGTTGAATCAATTAAAACCTAGCACAACTTATACATGGCAATGGGATATGAGGAGAACAAGTCCTTATATTACGGGAAGTATGGAAACATTTTTTGGTACTTCTAGCAATACAATCATTGATAGAACTAAGCCTTTATATATTAATGGTGTATTATATGACGGTACAGCGGTTGACGGTTATGCGGACTGGAATAGTAGGATTGACACAGAAGATACAACTTGGCACAGATGTGTTTATACATTCACAACTAAAAGCACACTACCAGCAACTGGCGGTCGTTCTTTACGGTGGAGAGCTAAAAAAAATAGTGCTTGGAAAGTTAAAAATATCATGTTGTTTGAGGGCGAAAGTGTAACAGGGGAAGACTTTACGTTACATGAACAAGAGCTTTATGACTGGATGTTTTACGAGGGAGCGCAAGGTTTAAGAGAAGTTTCGGCAAACTTTGGTTTTTATTATAGTGAGGAATATGCTTTCTGTTCAGCTTTTAAAGTAAATACACACACAGGATTTAACACAGTAGGCTTTAACCCTGTAACACAAGAGTTTGAAGTACAGGCAGAAGTTGAAAGCTTTGCACAAATTGTTAACCCTGAAAAGGTCTATTATAGTAATATAAAAGATATTCCAGCAAGTAAAGACTGGAACAATTCAATTATATACAACCCTGACCCTGACGGAACAGATTACTTACAAGCCAAAGCTAAAGGCTGTTATATGAGTTTGTTTAGAGTTGCTAAAGATAACTGGAGTCCAGTAGTTCCTAAACGTTGGCAAGCTACATTCTTTACAAGCGTTCCTAATAGCAAATGGTTGTATGGTGGTTATGTGTTTACAGGTAACTTACAAACGTATGATATAGAGAATTAATAATAAAGGAGAATATAGGTATATGAAAGAAATAGCACTGGTTGTTTTTATGCAGGTCTTAAGTTTGGTACTAGAGTTAATTGATACAGGTACATTAAAACCTAGTGTTAAGAAACGATTAGCAGTAGAGAGCTGTGTATTATTAATATATGTACTTGGTATGACTGTGTTTAAAGGAATGATTAGTAATGAATTGCTTACGTTAATTGGTACTGTTTATGTTGGTATTGTATGCACTACTTTGTTCAAGTTCCTAAGCGATAAGAAAGATAATACCGATATGGATTTGAATGATTAGTATGTAGTATTGTGTGTAGTGTTGTGTGTGTAATATATAGAGAGAGTAATAGCATTGTGTTTTAAAAATGTTGTTGCTCTTTTTATTTTATTTTTGAAAGAAATTTCTTGGCGATTGATAGGGGGTGTTATATAAAGGGGGTGGGTTCTCTAT
>OJAW01000685.1_pt1 | contig 22734 bp, 17 predicted proteins | sample 1589151 | NCBI WGS metagenome assembly OJAW01 (sample SAMN03283290) | human gut metagenome | biome: human-associated habitat; material: feces | host: Homo sapiens | place: Peru | collected 2012
TATTTTATTTTGCAATTTCTGTAACTCTTTCAAGTTGAGTGTAAATTGGTTTTAATATTATAGTTCCTCTATAATTTGCATATCCATATCTGTATCCATCTTCTGTTTTTTTACTTACAATAAATCCCGCTTGTTTGTTGTAGCCATTTTCACTATAGTAATTATCTGAGGTTACACTTTCATATTCACACTTTATTATAACTTTACCTTTCATGTTTATTATGCCTTCAAGTTCATTTTGCTTTACTAAAAATGTGCCCTCTTTATAGTTAATACTAGAAATTTCATCATAAACTGGTTTAGTTATTTGCTTTCCTTCTAAGTTTATCAATCCATACTTTCCATTTTCTTTATATGTTAATACACTTTTTTCATAAGGTGTTGAATTAACATTTGTATAAATTGAAATTGATTGTACATTTTTATAATTTGAAAACAAAACTTCCTTTTTCTCATTGTATACTACTGTTTCATACTCTTTTGTATTTTCATTATATTCTTTTACACAAACAAAAATAGCCTTAGATGGATTTGGAATTTGAACTGCCTCATATTCCGCTTCAATTACAATATTTCCATTTTTATCATAGCCTACAACTGTCATTTTAGATATTCCACCAAAGGCTATATTTCCATATATACATTCATTATATGTCATATTAAATGGTCCAACTATATATTCTTGTGTTCCTTGTTCTTGATTTACTGCTGTTAATACACTATTTATATCTGTTCTGTTAACTGGGTTAATTCCATTTCCTCTAACTTTTTCATCATGTGTTTTATAATCTATTGATTCTTGGTCTAATTTACTACTTCCTTTGTTTAGTGGCGCCTTTTCATAAATTACTAAGTTTTCCTCATCTCTATAATTATTCCATATTGCATATTGTTTTTCTGGTGACCATGAATCTGAATATGAAACAATATAAGCAGTAACTGCAGGCAATGTCCCTGTTTCAATACTTCTCCACATAGTTCTAGATACTGCATTTACACCATCTGGATATTTCACACATCCTTTATTGTCATAACTACAACTTGTTGTATTTTTTTTATTTATATAATCAATTATTACTTTTTCATTACTATGCATTAGTTCTAAAAAATCTAGTAAGTATACTTCTCCTTCGAAGGTGTTTTGACCTTTATATATGTCTTTAAATATTATTTTTGCTGTTTGATAGTTATCGTACTCTGTTACTTTGTAGTTACCATGTGCGATTGAATTTCTTATTCCATTTATAATGGCTTTGTTTAGAAAGTATTTAGGGTGATTTTGGTAGTACGCATTATAACTATCTATTTCTTTAATTTCAGAGTTATATTTTGTCAAGTTATTATTTAATGTTGTTAATTTTTGATTTAGTAAATCTATAACTTCTTGTTTGCCTTTTCCTGATAGATTATTTATTTGACTAGTGGTTTTTTGAATGGAAGAATTGATTTCAGTTACTTTTTTAACTAGACTTGTTTTATATTCATTTTTATTATTTAGGTATTTGTTATCAACTGTATAGTTTTTTACTTTAATTTTAGTAAGGTCAAGTAAACCATAGTCAAGTTTATCGTTTTCGGTGTAAACATTTTCTTCATTATTATCATAAATTTTGTCTAAGCCATATGAGAAAATGCTATTAAACATTGCGATTAAGCTAACGGCTAGTTCTTCGTAGGATAGTGTAAAATTTATGTTTTTGTTAGACAAGTACTTTTTTATTACATTTATATCAGTTGATTTAGTTTTTTCCATTGCACTTAGTATGCATATATTACTTAAAGAAGATATAGCCAGTTTTGTCTTGTTACCAATTATTTCTTTTGTGATTATTTCTCCAATTATATGTTGATTATCACTATATGTCACTTCTGGTCTTGACATTTCTAATAAAGATACAGCTATTTTTTCAAAGTCTAGGTTGTCAACTTTTTTAAGTCCGTAGTCAAATTGATATTCTTTTTCATGTTCTTTTATGAACTTTCTAATTTCTTTAAAACTATTTGTTTCTAGGAAGTTATTTGTCATTTTATCCAGCTCTTCTCTTATGTTCTTTGGTACTGGGGTGTTGTCAAGAGTTTTTGCTGTTATATATATTACTTCATGATTTTTCATGTATTTAACTATACTTTCAACGGTGGTAAGAGGTTTTTTTCTTCCTTCAGTGCCATGGCGAGTGAAAACTTTTGATTCAGTGTACTCACTTACACTAGTTCTATCGATGTATTTGGACAAAGAAACACCTATAAAATAGTTTAAACGTTCAAGTGGAATTGTTACTAAGTCGTTTTCATCTAATATTGTAATTTTTTCATTTTCAAAATCTAAGAAGTAGTTACCGTGAGCAATTTTGTTTCTTAATTTGTTAACTGTTGTGGCTGCATCTCCCATTAAATGATTTTTATCATAGTATAGACCATTTTTTTCAGTGAATAAAAGTTTTACAGTAGTCTCTAGTTCGTTTAATAATAGTTTTGATTCGTAGTTTAAGTTTCCAGCGTTTTCTACTATATCTTCTTTTATAGATAATAATATGTTACTTGCTAAACCGAATGCGGCTACACTTGTTATTCTTTTATCTTTTAAAAAGGAGTTTATTTTGTCATTTGGAAAATTGAAAGCTAAGTTTTCTAAAAATAGCGAGTATGCTTTTATGCTTCCATAGTAATTTTCAATTGTTTCTAGTTTGTTTTGTTCTAAATTCATATATTATCCTTCCTTCTTCCTTTTCTTTGTTGCTTGCTTTTTAATTTAAGTTAATTATATCATTTTATGTTGTTTTTAGTCAAATTTTGAAAATTAAAAAAAATATGTTATACTTAGTATAATTGAAGGTGATTAATTTGGTAAACAATTATGTGGAAGTAAGTGAGAAAGTAAAAACTATTAGTTTAGAAAATAACAACATTGAAGAGTTAATGTTAATTAATTTAAATAAAGCATTAAATTCTGAAACTGTAATAGAAATGTTAAAAAGAAATTGGAATAAATTTCATGACATACATCACATAAGTAATTTAATTGGAGAAATTTATAATTTACACGTGATAAATAAAGATGGATATGGATTTAAATATTATATGGATGAAATTGAGAAATTGTATACAAAATATAAAAATAAGCAAATATCCCCTGAAAATTTTAATATGGAAAAAGCAAAATTAATTTCAATTGTTATAGCTTCCAAAATTGGTGTAGATGTAAATAAGGAAGTTACTCAAAATGATTTAATTAGAATTAAAGATTATTTTTTGCATGAATATGTGGAAAACGGGTATGTTACTCATTCTTTTCCAGAGGCTTATTTTGATAAAATTGTAAAAGATGGGTTAATTGGTATTACTAAAGAAAGAAGTGATAAACTAGAAGATCTGCAAGAGATACAAGAAATATTCATGAATAAAGGAGTAGTTGCTCCTTTAGGTGGATACCCTTATTATGAAGGATCAGGCATTTATTTTGAAAACGATTTTACGAAAACTTTTCAACACTCAGTGGATTCTCCAGAATGGTTTGCTTGGTTTACTTCTTCCAATCACACGCATGCATATCAAAACGATATAAGTGTTGTTCCATATGTTTTAAGAGATGAAGAGCATTGTAGGAGAAATGTTATGGATTTGTGTGAAAACGCTGATTTAACTAGTGAAGAGGCACAAAAAGTGTTATACTTTTATGAAAAAAATTATATAAAATATAGTTCTCCTAAATTAAACGTTGCTTTGATACCAAAAAAAGTATTGGGAAAATCCGATATATCTAAAGCATTACCAAATGATATGAATTTGTTAGATTCAATAACTTATGTGCTCAATGACGGGGCAAAAGAATATGTTGAGCATAAAGGAAACGTATATGAAGGTAATATTTCTTCTGATAATTTTTTAATTACAGTAATTCCAGATGCTTCAAAATACATTAATGCTACTGAGTATTTAAGAGAAACAAAAAAACATTTAACTGATCTACAAACAAATTCATCTATTTTATTACGTGCTCAAGATAATAAAAGCAGAATGTCAACTAGTACACAAGAGAAAATTAAAATTGCATTATTGAAATTAGAGAAATTACATTCTTTTGAAATAAATGATGATACAAAAAATAATTTAAGGGAAGAATTAAAGAAATTAAAACAAGATTTACTTAGTCAAGAAGAAAAAGAATTTATCGAAGATGAGATTAGTAAAATTTCTAAATAAAAAAGTAAAGGAAGAGAAATATGGAAAACTTAGATAAGGAACTCAAATTAATAAAAATGTATAATTCATATTTATATGATGATGTAATAATTAATATTAATTATTTAATACAAAATGGTAATTATAATCTTTTTTTAAAGTGTTACCAAACCTTTAGGGAAGATAATAAAGAAACTATGAGATGGGAAAAAGCTTTTGAATTAATTCTAAATGGTTTTAGTAATAGCGAGTATGCTGATTTATTAAATGGTTTAAGAGATAAAGATTTATCAGAAATTGATGTTGAACGCCTAGGGGTATTAATTTCTAATAAACATAATATGTACAATTTAGAGGATCTTTATGATTTTAAATCATTTACACAAATAAAATACGATTCGTTAAAAAATGTTTTACAGGATTTTAAGTTTAAAAAAAGTATTGAAGAAATAAAACAAAATAATTCTTGTATTTCTAAAAATGTTACAAATAATTTAGAACTTTTTAAAGATTTGATTTTTCAAAAAACTTATAATATGAATTATGAACAAGTTTGTATGTTACTTAATACATATGGAAATGATATTGAAGAAATAAAAGGTATTGATTCAGATTTAATAGATATGTTGGAAAATTTAAATATAATTAACTCTATTAATGATATTGATATATTGAAAGATATGTTTAACAATGTTAGATTGAGTGATTTAGATTTTAATTATTCAATTATTGATCAATATTTATCAGCAAGTTTTCAAAGTATATATTCCCAGACACAGTATAAACCATCAGAAAAGACATTTAAAGGATACATGAAAAATGGAATACCAGTTTTCGAAATTGATTCAGAGTTTTTTATGAACGTTTATTCTTTAGGTGGAGTTTTTGACATGCAGACTCACGATTATTTCAATGACTGGCAAGAAAGAAATGATTTATTTATCTCAACAAGTTATATAGGAAATAGAAATATGAATACCTGCCCTATTAAAAATGTTTGTTATGGTTTTTCTTCTTTTTCTCCAAGTGATATTCTTGATGCAGGAACTACTAATTTACAAATTTCTAATATTATTAGTCCTTTAAATCCTCAGTCTAATCATAAAAATACTTATCTTAATAAAGTTAGATATTATATGCCTCAAAAGTTTTTAAATGAAAGTAATAAATCACGGGAAATCAGTGAAAATGGAGATAAATGGAATGAAATGGGATATAGAAGATTTGATGAAAATGGTAATAGAATTATGCCTGATTATATTGTTTATTTTTCTAATGGTGATATAGATCAAAATGATATTATTTGGACAAATTCAATTAATGCTTCTAAACAGTTTAATGTGCCTATTGTTATAGTAAACAAGCAGAAAATTGCCCTATATAATCTTCAACACGAAATGACTGAATTCACACCTCGACAGCAAGTATTTATTAATAATGATAAGTTATCTAAAACAAATTCTGATGTTAATTATTTAATTGAATCTTATTTTGTTTCTAGTAAAATATTTCAAGAGGATGAATGGAAAGCAATAAAAGAAAGATATAATTATGATGATTTAGAACCAGAAAAGAAAAGATTTATTGAAGAGGAATATATTGAGTTTTGTAAAAGAAAAACTGCCACTAATTTATTTATAGACAATGATAAAATTGATATAATCGAAGGTGGAAGGACTAAATAATAAACATATAATTTTTATAAATTTATAATATTGAAAACTATGTGAAATTTGTTGATTAAATCATTTTATTATGGTACAATTTGCTTGTGTTAGATTTCTTGCTTATAGGTTTAACACAAAATACAATTTAGACGATAATTTATATTTTTAAGCAAGAAAAAATATATCTATTCGAGAATACTTTTTTAGGGGTATTCTCTTTTTTTGGAGGTAAAATGAATTATGGATATCAAAATGAAAAAGATTTTATAGAATTATTTGATAAAAAATATCTATATGAAATGGATAATAATTCTCAACTTTTTTTGAAAGATTTATTTGGTGATATTTTAGATAATACAGAAAGAATTAGATGTTGGAAAAATAAAGTTAATCAAAAGACTGATATCTTTATCAAATACAAGAATTATATAAAAGGTATAAGTATAAAATGTGGTAATAATAATTCTGTTCATCATGAACAAATACAAGAATTTAAAAGATATCTTGGAAAACTTGGTATACCTTATAAAATCATTGATAAATATGTGAGTTATCATTATGGGTATAAAAAAGATAAAGATGGAAATACAGATTATGAACATCAACTTAATAGTGTGGAATACAAAGAATTATATCAAGATGATCTAAATATTTTTAATAGTTATATAAATAAAACAAGAATAATTATAGATATGGTTGATAGATTTATTGTTCGTGGTAGAAATTCAGAATATGATATTGACTGTTTAATTTGTGGTACAATAGATAATTATGTTTGGATAGGTAAATATTATTTATATGACTTAGTTTTGTCAAAAAAGTGTCTTCATTTCACTTCACCACATGTTGCTTGTATGACTTTGGGTCCTCAAAAAAGATGTATAATTTCTAAGGGTAATTTAAAAGACAGATATTTAGTCGCAGTTAGATGGAATTTTCTTAGAGAAGATATTATCAGTTTTAAGAATAATTCTAATCAAGGCTAGAGATGTGGGTTCGAATTTTAAATACATAAAAAAAACACCAAATTTATGGTGTAAAATTCATTTGGAGCCAATGTCGTAGGTATCTACAACTTTTTCCAATATACGAATTGATATATAAATATCAATCACTAATAACATTTTAACACAAATTATAAAAAATGAGTAAAAAATCTATGAAATAGTTATAAATTTTATAATTTAATTAACATTCTTTTGTTCATTGTAAGTTTTATAAATATTATAGCCTCTTTTAACATACATCCAAGCTAAATCTGGTGTTATAGTTGGAATAATAAGTTTTTTTGCATGTTCTAAATATATTGGTTTGAAATCATCTATTGTCATATTATTTCTATTTAAGTAATCGTATAATATTTTGCAACAATCTAATTGGCAAATTCTTTCTTCGTCTAAATTCATTTGAAATTCTGGCAAGGCATATATATATTGTGTACTTATTCCTAAATGAATTGCTTGTGGTAACATAGTTATTAATACATTGTCTTTATGTTCGTATTCAGCTAATGAAACCATTCTATCAAATGCTAAATTAGATTTTTCAAATGTTTTTACTACATCAAAAACTTCCAATGCTCTATCTCTATAAGGAAGATTGACAATTTTATTATACTTCTTTAAACCATCGTTTGTTAATTCATTACTTAAATTCATCAATATATTCCAAGTATAATCTCTAACGCTTAAGTCTGGCTTTTCTTTTTTTAATTTGTTTAATTTTTTTCCAATGTCATTACATACGAAAGAAGTATTTTTAATTAGATTAGAACAAAAATTTATTTCTTTTCTTTTATTATCATTGCTTTCATATTTTTTTAAGTCTTTTTCGCATAGCAATAGTTTTTCTTTAGTTAATGGATTTGTTCTAACAACTATTTTTTCTTTGCATTCTGAACACTTTTTAGATGTTTTTATTTCAGAGTTTAGCACGACTCCACAATTAGGGCAACAATTATTATTAAAGAATTCATAGTTGTCATAAAATAAATTCTTATTTTCTTCTTTCCAATTGTTTTGTTCCTGTTCAAAGTAATTTACTTTGACATTTCCTTTTTTTTCAATTAATTTTTTAATAAAATCAAACATACTATCATCCTCTAGACAATTATAACATATTTTATGATTTAAGTCCTATTTCTAGGCAAAATATGATATAATAGTTATATATTTAGAGGAGTTGTATTATGAGTAAAAATTATGGAAGAAAAAGTGGCTCAAGTCATATTATAGGAACTTTTATTAGCATTGTTGTTGCTTGGTATTGTATAGATACAAAACAAGGTGCTACTGCAATTATTATATCAAGTATGATTGCATTATTCTTTATTTACTTATTCTTAAATTCATTGGGAATAATAGGAATGCTTGAAAAATTAGGAAGCAGATTGTCTTATGAATTTGTAAAAAGTAAGGATAATAGAGTCAGAAATATAAATACTGATAGTGATGATAATACAATATACTTAAGTTTCCTTACTTTAACATCTAAAAATGCAATAGCAAAAATGTTAAATGAAAATACAATGCAATATAAGAAAATATCTTGGGAAATACCTGGAACTCAAGAATCTTATAGAAAAGCATTATACAAAATGATAGAAGACACAAAAGATTTTCATACTGCCACTGATTTTGAGATGTTATATACAGATGAATACTTTTTAAAAATTATTAAAAAATATTTTTCAAATGTTGCTGACTATATAGAACGACATACAAACTATAGTAAAAATAAAGTTGGCTATCAAAACTATATAAGAATTTTAAAGGAAATGGGTGCAAATATAAATAACTATTCGTTAAGAAAAATTAACGTTGGCTATTTTAATAAAAGAAATCCTAGTGATACATTTATAGAAGTTGATAATGTCTTAATTGACAGACCAATTAATTTTATAGCAGATTCTCTACTAACTTATGCAACTATTACACATATTATTTTTCTTGAAAAGAAAATAAATGCATTAACAAATGATGATGAGTTCTATAAAATTATTGATGATATGATTAAAGAAGTAGATGATATGGAAATTGTATATGAAAACACATTACCTATATATAAAGAATTTTATGAATCAAAACTTGGTTTTGTCAATGAATATATGTTTAGAGTAGCAACAATGATTATAAACGATAAGGTAAGAATTAGTAATGACATTGAAAAAGAAGTTATCAACTATCAAGACAATAATTATTCTAATATAGACAATATATCTTCTATTGATAATATAATTAAATTTTGGCTTGAAAGTTTAGCTAAAGACAATGTAAAAGTTAATAACATTGATTTATATACAATTGCTAAAATAAATGATGTTATAGTACAAACTAATAATGAACTATTGTTAGAGTGTCTAACTAATTTAAAAGACTGGATAAAATATTATGATTCTAAGGTTGAATACCTAAGAAAAGAAAGCGATAAGAATAGGTATTTGAGTGGAGATTTTTCTAAAGAAAAACAAGCAAAAGCATTCAAATATAGTTTAATAAATGTTGAAACTGGTGAGGAATTTGAGCTATATCTACAAAATTTATTTCGTGAGTTAAATTACAAAGTAAAACATTGTGGTAAAAGTGGCGACCAAGGTGGAGATTTAATAGTTAAAAAGGGAAATATAACTTATGTTATTCAAGCAAAATACTATACTCATAAATTAGATAATACGCCGATACAAGAGGTTGTTGGTGCAATTAGATTCTATAATGCAAATAGAGGTGTAGTAATAACCAATAGTACATTTACAAAAAAGGCAATTGAACTGGCAAATACAAATAGAATTATATTAATTAACGGTGATGACCTAGAAAAATTGACCGAATGCATATATGAAAAAGATAGAGATAGAGATTTTATAGAAGATTTTATAAAATAAAAAAAGCACTTTTATAAGTGCGTATCCAAAACTATAAGAAGAAGCTTGGCTCTCCAGAGTTATTATAACTTGTTGATGGGGAAGAGTTATTTGTTGTAGTCGTATTAGAAGAGTTGTTACTTACAACCTCTTCTTTTTTTGTATCATCGTCCCTAACTGCCCCCATAACTCTAAATACTGTTTTAGCGTTATTTATTATTGGTTTTACTTGATAGGCAAGAGGTATAGCTTGATTTACAATATTTAATGTTTTTTGTGTATTATTTAGGATAGCTCCCCAATCGAATTTTGCCTTCAAACCAGCAAAAAATCCAGTTGGTCTTGTATAGTATGGATAAAAATTATTGAAGCCACTATTAAACATATATCCACCTCACTTTATTATATGAATTTGTTAAAAATTGTTTAATTTTAAATCAATATATGTTATACTTTATTAGAATATGGAATAATAGAGGAGGTTTACTATGGGTATTTTTAAATCTAAAACCAGCAAAAATAAAGATAAAACCACTTTTAAACTTGAAGGAGATGAACTTGCTAAAGAACTTGAAAGAGTAAAACAAGAAAGCAGTGAGTTCAAAGGCGAAAAAGTAGAAATCCAAGATAAAAAAGAAAAGCCAAAGAAACTAACTCAATTTAAATATGTAGTTAAAGCATCTAATGGTGAGAAAATAAAAGGTGTATTTGATGCTGAAACTCAAGATGATGTTAGAATTTTTCTTGTTAATGGTGGTTATGAAATAGTAAGTATTGCACCTGTTAGTAAACTAGAACTTAATATAAATATAGGATCTAACAAAATTAAAAATAACGATTTAGCTTTTATGTTGACACAATTATCTACATATGTAAAAGCAGGAATACCACTTATTGATTCAGTTAGAATTTTATCAAAACAAACTACAAAAGCAAACTATAGAAGAATACTAGATAAAGTAGTTTATGAACTTATTATGGGTGAAAAGTTTTCTTCTGCACTTGAAAAACAAGGAAATGTTTTTCCAAAATTACTAATTAACATGGTAAAAACATCTGAAATGACAGGTGATTTATCAGGTACATTAGATGAGATGGCAGACTATTATACTGAAATAGAAAAGACAAGAAAACAAATGATATCAGCAATGGTATATCCAGCAGTTATATTAGTATTAGCAATTGCTGCCATTATATTTATTGTTGTAACAGTAGTGCCACAATTTATAGAAATGTTTAGAAGTAACAATGCAAAACTTCCAGGTATAACTCTATTCATAATTAATGCAAGTAACTTCCTAACACAAAAATGGTATATTATAGCAATTATTCTTCTTGTTGTTTTAATTGTTTATAGAACATTATATAAAAACGTTAAAGGATTTAGAAAAGCAATGCAAACAATATTTATGAAAACTCCTGTAATTGGTAATGTAATTATATATAATGAAGTTGCTAATTTCACAAGAACATTTGCATCACTCTTAAACCATAACGTATTTATAACTGATAGTATGGAAATTCTATCTACAATATCAGATAATGAAATATATAAAGATATAATCAGTAGAACCCTAATTGGACTTAGTAAAGGTGATAAAATAAGTGAAACATTTAAAGGAGAATGGGCATTTCCAATCATAGCTTATGAAATGTTAGTAACTGGTGAAAATACTGGTCAATTAGCACTAATGATGGAAAAGGTCGCAGATTATTATCAGGAACTTCATAAAAATGCAGTTTCTATGATTAAAAGCTTAGTTGAACCAGTTATAATCTGTTTACTAGCTGTTGCGGTTGGATTTATTATGTTATCAATAATAATCCCAATGTTCGATTTATATCAACAAATGTAATACGAGGAGTGGTTAGATGAATACACTTTATGTAGTTTTATTCTTTATATTTGGTACTATATTTGGCTCATTCTTTGGAGTTGTTGGAAGTAGAATTCCAAACAATGAGTCTATAGTTACACCAAGTAGTCATTGTAATAAGTGTTCTCATAAATTAAAATGGTATGAATTAATACCAATTTTTTCGTATATAATTCAAGGTGGAAAATGCAGTAAATGTGGTAGTAGTATACCAATTCTTTATCCAATAACTGAACTAATTAGTGGATTACTATTTGCAGTTTCTTACTTTTGTTTCGGATTTAGTACTAAACTTTTTATAGCACTTCTAGTAGCTTCATTACTAGTTATAGTTATAATAACAGACGTTACATATTTAATTATTCCTGATGAAGTAACACTAACTTTTTCGATATTAGTTATTTTAGTTAAACTAATTAGTCTAGATTTTAGAGGAACATTTTATTCAATTTTATCAGGTATTTTGTTATTTTCATTAATGTATTGTATAATGATATTAGGTAACAAACTATTTAAAAAAGAAACACTAGGAGGGGCAGATATTAAACTGATGTTCTTTGTTGGACTAGTTGTATTTCCATCCCTTGGAATATTTACTATATTCTTATCTAGTTGTTTAGCACTCCCAGTTTCACTATATTTATTATTAAAAGATAAAAATAGTATTATCCCATATGGACCATTTATATTAATGGCATTATTCCTAGTATACTGTTTTAATTAAAAAGGAGGAGGATCCTATGTATATATTAGATGCATACGTATCAGAAGATTTAGCGTTATTCCTAGGTAAAACTCTAAATTTAATTCATATTGCGGCACCTATATTACTAATTGTTTTTGTAACTATTGACCTAATAAAAGCAATTCTTTCACAAGATAATGAGATAGTAAGTAAAACAGTTAGGAGTATTAAAAATAGAACTATCGCATGTATAATGATATTCTTTTTACCAACTATAGTTGAAGTAATATTTACTCAAGCATCTGTTACATTAAACCTAGATAAAAAAGAATATGAGGATATATTATCTACATATAAATCGGTAATTAATTCAGAAAGCATTAAAGTTGGAGATAAAACTCAAACTACAGATATAAGTAGTAATCTTCTATATACATTAGAATCAAAAGAAAAAAAAGAAGATACTAAAAAAGAAGAACTATTAACAAAATCTAAAGTTATTACAAAATATATCTTCACAGGATTGAAATTTCAAGATCTAGCACTAGGATTTTCTAGTGATGACTTAACTATTACATATGATGGAAAAACCTATAGTATAAATGATAGACTTAACATTTCTTATCAAAGTCTATTTGCTAGGGATGTAGTAGATAATGGAGACTATGTAATAGCGACCGTAACATTTAAAAATGCAACCATTAATAATACAAAAGTGGATAGTGGAAGCATCTCATACTTCTATTCTAAAGAAACAGATAAATACTTATTAGAAAAAATAAATATTGAAACATCAAAAAGTATAAGTGATTTTACTTCTAAAACTAAAACAAGCGAAAAACCAGATGAAATAAATGCATCTAGTAAATTCGCATCTACTAATCCAGAATATAATTATGATAAATTAAATAATTTAAAAGAATCAGACATTTCTAAAATATATGAAGCAAATAAAGAAAACATTGTTATGCTTAATACAATATCAAATCAAGCTACTGTAAATAGAGCAACTGGTTTCTTTATAAGTGATGGAGTAATCGCAACATCATGGAGTTACTTAGAAAATTCATTCATGACAGGAGATACTATAATTGTTAGTGATGTATTAAATAATACATATAAATGTGTTGGACTTGTCGCAATGGATACAGAAAATGATATCGCAGTTATAAAATTAGATAAAAAATCAGGAACACATGTTAAATTTGGTGATAAAACAAATCTATCTATTAATGATCCAGTTATAACTATAACTAGTAAAACAGGTGTAGGACTTTCTAGTTTAGTTGGAATTGTATCATCAGTTAATGATAATCTAATTAATGTTTTACCACTTGAAAAAAATGATTGGGGTTCCGCAGTATTTAATACAGATGGATATGTAGTTGGAATTAATAATTCAAAACTATTAAATTCAGAGTTGTCTAACGCATCAAGCATAGATACATTAAAAACATTATCATCAAAACTTAAAAATACTAAATTAAAAGATATTAAAGCCACTTCTCTAGAAGAAGTAAAAAGTAAGTATTATTATAAAGAAAAAAATAAAGAAGAAATAAAAAAGCTTGTTGATACAAAGATTTGGAATAAATATAAATCTATTGGAAATATAGAAAATACAATTGCACTTAACCTAGTAAAAGCAAGTTATTATAATGATACATTGAGTCTAAGATATGAAAACAACACAAGCAAGTACATTGATACACTAAGTTATGTAGAAGACTTTACAACAACACTTACTAATCAAGGATATACATTAAAATATAAGTCTGGAGAAAATACAAGACTTATGTACACTAAAGGTAGAGATAAAGTAGTTATCACAGAAGAATTTGATTATTTAATCATCTTATTAGTAAGGGGTAGGGTACTATGAGACAGGAACGTTTAGATAAAAAGAAAAGATTACTAAGAGGAGCTTCTCTAACATTTGTATTCGCAATAGTACTAGTTATTCTTTGGATAATGTTTTTTAAAAACAGAACTTATATAAAACAATATGAAAGTAAATATTTATCATTTAGTTATGATAGTACATGGAAAGTAAGTAAGAAAGATACATATTCTGCATCCCTTACTCATAGAACCAATAGCTTTATTGATATGAAAGTTACTAAAATAGGTTCTTACTACAAAAGTGGTGATTTAACAAGAATTGCTAGTGAAGTAAAATATGAAATAGAAAAACAAAAAGCTAAATACAAATTATTAAAAGAAGAAGATAGTTCAACTAATTCAAAAGAAATATATAAAATATTATATGAAAATAATGATACACAGTCATTAATTGTTATTGTTAAAGGTGATAACTATGTATGTGTAATTAACTGTGTAGCAAAAGATATGTACTTTGATATGTTGTTTGATAGTTTTAATACAATAATCAATAGTGTTAAGATTAAATAAATTTTTAAGTATAAATAATTGGAGGTGAGAATATGAATAATGATGATTATAAAAGAGATACTCAAAATAAAAACTCTTTTATTTATTCATATTTAAATAATACTCCAATTAATGTTCCATCAAGAGAAGAAGATATAGAAGTACTTGATTTTGACACAGAATTAGATAAACCAGTTGTTGAAACAGATCTTTCACACGCAACTGAAGGATTAGAAAAAATTAATACAGATAATAATACTGATAAAATGAAGATGGAGGACTTGCTAAAAAAGACAGTAGCTCCTAAAGTAGAACATGAAATGAAAACTAGAAGGCAAAATAAAACCTTCTTTGTAACATCTATTCTAGCTGGTGCATCATTTGTAGTTATAGTATTAATCGCAATTTTTACAAAAGGAACTTCATTTTATGTAGATTCCAGCGAAGTATATTATGAAAATAAAAAGGTAGAAAAAGTAGAAGAATACCAAACCGCAGTAGTAACCGATAATATATATACAGGTGTAACAGTAAATAATATATCTGATGCAAAAAAACTAATTGAAAATGATTCAACTAACCAAAAAGCAAAATGTAATAATGTTAAAACTAAAGAAGTAGAAAAAAGAATAGAAAAAAACTATGGAATAACTGCGATTAACTTTTGTGAAATGGATTATGATTTTGCATTAGAAATAGAAAATGTTATTAAAACAGTATATAAAGAATTTCCAAGTATTAAAGGATATATTACTAATATAACACTAATAAATACCCCAGAATTTACTAACTATATTGCATCATTTGTATCAGCTAAATTGTTCGCTAAATCAAATACTAAAAATACGTATCCCAACGTTTATAAAATGTCAATTTTCCTAAATGCAAGTTACTTTTTAAATAAAGATTATTTAACAGCAACAGTTAATGATTCATCATCATATGGATATTTTCCTAGTAATGCAACTAGATATACTATAGTAGCACATGAATTAGGACATTACTTATCATTTTTAGCAGAAATGAGATCAACTACAGACTTAGATAGTGTACTTCTTCTTACAAAAGAAAACTATAGAGAATATTCTAATTTAATTAGTGATTCAAATGATGGAGTATTTTCACTTAAAATGATAAATGAAGCATACGAATCATATAATAAATCACATAAAGGTGAATTTAGTAACGCAGATAAATTTAGAGAAAGTATCTCAGAATATGCAATGGCAACAGATGCAAATGGTAGTTATATTTATGATGAAACAATCGCAGAAGCATTTCATGACTATTATGTAAATAGAACTAAGGCAAAACCTGCAAGTAAAGAGATAATGAAAGTACTAAAAAAATATTTAAATAAAAAATAAAAGTATTGGTTATACTATGAAGGGTGATTAATAATGATAGTAAGACTTGGTTATGTATCATTACCACTTAGTATAAATATTACATCTTCAAAAACTATAACTTATACAAGATTTAAAAATATAAATGATGGTTTTAATAAGATAGATTCAATTATATTAGATAATCTAGATGCTTTATATGAAATATTAAAATATAATAAAGCCAATAATATACACTTTTATAGAATGACATCTGCCTTAATACCGCTTGCCACATTAAATGATGTTAAATTTGATTATATTAACCCCTACTTAAATTCGTATAAAAAAGTAGGGGATTTTGCTAATAAAAACGGCATTAGAGTTGATGCACATCCTGATCAATTTTGCGTTTTAAATAGTATAAATAAAGATATTGTAAAAAATAGCATTGAAATATTAAAGTACCAAAAAGCACTTTCTAAAGCATTTAAATTTACTAGTTTTAAATTAGTACTTCATGTAGGTAGTAGTGCAGGTGGTAAAAAGGCAAGTATAACCAGATTTATTAATAATTTCAATAAATTAGAAGATAGCATTAAAAAAATGATAATACTAGAAAACGATGATAAAGTATTTAATATAATAGATGTTTTAGAACTATCAGAAAAGTTAAAAATACCAATGGTACTTGATTATCACCATTATATATGTAATAACAATAATGAAGATATAGAAAAGTATTTACCTAGAATATTTAATACTTGGAAAGGTGAAGTATATCCTCCAAAAGTTCATTTTTCTACACCAAAATCTAAAAAGAAAAATGAATTTAGATCTCATAATGATTTCATAAATGTAAATGATTTTATAACATTTTTAGAAATAGTAAAAAAATATACTGATAAGTTAGATATAATGATTGAAGCAAAAGCAAAGGATTTAGCACTATTTAAATTAGTAAGAGAATTAAAATATAAAAAAGAATATCAATTTATTGATGATACAAGTTTTATTGTAAAGTAATTATTTTAGATATATTTAACTTGTAAAATATAACGATATTAATGTATAATAATAATGTTAAGATAAAGGAGTAGTAAAATGAGAGATAGAAAGAAAAGAAACATTATAATTGGCTCTTTATGCTGCTTACTTGTATTTATGGGAATTGGTTATGCGGTGTTATCACAGACCCTAAATATAAGTGGTACAGCAAATATGAAAGGTACTTGGGATATAAAAATAACTGATATAAGTGAAGCAAGTAGAACTGGAAAAGCAGATCCAGGTACACCAACTATTTCAACAAGTGGAGTATCTGCATCATTTGAAGCAAACCTATGGATGCCAGGAGATTCAATAACTTATAATATTACAGTAAAAAATAATGGTAATATAGATGCAGCTTTAAAAGAGCTAGTACCATCAGTAGAAAATGGCGTACAACAAGTAAAATTTAGTAATAATGCAGTACAAGGAAAAGTATTAAGACAAAGTGAAAGTTATACTTTTCAAGTAAGTGTAGTATTTGATGAAAATGCAACTGAGATACCACAAGATTCAAAAACAAATCCACCAAAATATACAATATCATTAACATTTGTACAATATACAGGGAATAGTTTATATACACCAACAAATGAAACAACAGATAATTCATGTTTTGTGATTAATACAGCAGGAGAAATAACAGGATATGATTATAATTGTGGAACAGTAGTAACAGTACCTGCAGAAATTGATGGAATTCAAGTTAAAAGTATAGCAAAAAATGCATTTAGCGATGCTGATTCATTTAATATGTGGACATATAGTAAAGAAGAAAGTGCAACCCTAACAAAAACTTATTACATTTTTAAAGATCAAAATGCAAGAGCATTATTCTTAGAATCACAAGAAATAACTCAAGAAGAATTAGACACTGAAGAAAACACATATAATTATTTAAAAGGTGACAGCACTTTAGAGGGAGTAGATCTTGGCACATTAGACAATAGATTTTCTATTTACAAAAATTCTGATGGTGAAGTTATAATGGATGATGTAGGAAGTATTCCTCTTACTGAACTTGATTTAAGTCATGCAGAATATTTAGAAAGTATTGATCTTGATGCTGCACCAAACCTAAAAAGATTAAATTTAAACACTGCAAATGCACTAACATTTAAATCATTTGGTGGATATGGTCCAATTAATTATGACTGGGGAGGCGCAACTGCAGGAGAACTTGAAGAGTTAATTATAAATGCGGATATATTTAATAATACTAAAGAGGCACCATTTAGTTCTAGTTCCACCATGCCAGTTTTTTCCTATACTCACATAAAAAAATTAATTATTTTAGATGGAAAAGAATCCCATGTGCTAAAAGAAACTAATACTGATGAATATGGATTGTTTTGGACAAATGGTCCTGGAATAGAAACTGTAATAATCGATGATGGAATAACTGAACTTGCATCAACATCATTGGGCCATCAGGAAATTAAAAATATTACTCTCCCTGGCACGCTAACAACAATCGGTAATAATACACTTGATTATAATCAGTTAACAAGTTTGACAATACCATCGTCTGTTGAAACAATTGGTGCCAGTGCTTTTAATAGTAGTCAAATAACAACTATAAATTTTGAACCCAACTCAAAATTAAAAACAATTGGTAATAACGCATTTTGTAATAATAAATTAACAAGTTTGACAATACCTGCATCCATTGAAACAATTGATACAAGCGCGTTTTCTAATAATCAAATAACAACTATAAATTTTGAATCTAATTCAAAATTAAAAACAATTGGTGGTTATGTCTTTGGTTATAATCAACTAACAAACACAGGTCTTTCAAAACTTCCTAGTTCATTGATTAGTCTTGATACAGATGCATTTAGTAGTAACACTAATTTGACTAGGATAACGCTTACTTCACCAAAAGACCTAACAGGATGGCCAAATGGTGGAACAGTTGACGGTAAAACAGTTACTTATGAAAGATAGAAAAATCTATCTTTTTTTCTTTTATAGTTGTATAATAAATATTACTGGAGGGATATTACTATGAATAATCAAAATATTATAAATGAAATACGCAGTAAAATAGATATAGTTGATTTAATTAGCGAATATGTTCCTCTATCTCAAAAGGGCAAAAACTATTTTGGAGTTTGTCCTTTTCACAATGATACTAATCCTTCTATGAGTGTATCTAGAGAAAAACAAATTTATAAATGTTTCTCTTGCGGTGCAAGTGGCAATATATTTACATTTGTTAGTGAATATGAAAATATCTCTTTTAAAGAAGCACTTAACCTTTTAGCAAATAAAATTGGATATAAGATAGACACAGGTAAAAGTTATACTAAACCAGATTTATATAAAAAATATTATGATATGTATGATCTTGCTACTAAATTTTATCAAAATAATATTAATACTCATGAAGGAAAAGAAGCTAAAGAATATTTAAAAAACAGACAAATAAATGAAGAAATAATAAAAAGATTTCAAGTGGGATTTTCTCTTGATAAAAAAAATTCATTAATTGAACTTTTAATAAAAAAAGGATATACAGTAAAAGAACTTGTTCAATATGGCCTTGCAGTAGAGGACCACGATGTTTATATAAATCGTATAATGTTTCCACTATATGATACATCAGGTAGAGTAGTTGCATTTAGTGGAAGAATATATGGAAATTCTAAACTTAATAAATATGTAAATACAAAAGAAACTCCAATATTTAAAAAAGGACAATGCTTATATAATTATCATATAGCAAAAGAAGCATCACGTAAAAAAGGATTTGTAATAATAATGGAAGGATTTATGGATGTTATTAGAGCAAGTACTGTAGGATATGATAATGTAGTTGCATTAATGGGAACTGCACTTACTAGTGAACAACTTGGGTTAATAAAAAGGTTATCACTAAATATAATATTATGTTTTGATGGAGATGGAGCCGGAGAACACGCAACTATGAGTGCTGGAGAACAATTAGAAAAAATCGGAATAAATCCTAAGGTAATTGCATTAACTGGAGGAGATGATCCTGATACATTCATAATTAAAAACGGAAAAGAAAGATTTGATTCTCTAGTAGAATCAGCTATTAATTTTAGTGATTATAAAATAAAAGCTTTAAAAAGTGGAGTAAATTTTCAAAGTGATATAGAACTTTCTAACTATATTGATAAGGTAATTAAAGAAGTAAGTTTAATAAAAGATGACATAAGAAGAGAGATAATACTAAAAAAACTTGCAATTGAAGTAAATATAGGGTATAATACCCTAGAAAAAAGGTTAGACAAGTATATATCTGAATCTAAGCCTGTAGAAGTTGCAAATCCAATTAAAAATAATGAAAAACCTCATTTGACTAGATATCAAAAGGCAGTTAATGCATTTCTTTATAACATGATGACTAATCCAGATGTAATAGAACGTTATAATAGAGAAAATATATGCTTTTTAACTCCAGTTAATAGATATCTAGCTAATGAAATATCATTTTATTATGAAAAAATTGGTAGTATAAATATTGCAGATATGTATACCTATCTAGCTGATAAAGAAGAGTTATTAGCGCTTGTTAAAGAGATTACAGAAACAGATGAGTATGATTGTAGCAACAAAGCAATTGATGATTATATAGATGTGATTAATGGCTATAATAAGAGGCAAGAAATAAAACGCCTAAATGAGATGATAAGAAAAGAAAATGATCCAATGGAAAAATCAAAAATTGCAGAACAAATCAGGCTAATAAAAATAGGGGAGAGTAACAATGGTTAACGAAATTAAAACAATTGAAGATAGAAAAAAATCTTTAATTAAAAAAGGTAAGGCTAATGGATATGTAACATATGAAGAAATGGCCGAAGAATTAAAAGGACTAGAAGTTGATTCTGATACCCTTGATGATTTATATAATACATTAGTTGAAAATCACATTGAAATTATATCTGAGACTACAGATAATTCTGAAGATGATAATGATGAAAATCCAGGGGATTTAGTTGTTGAAGATTTAACCCTATCTAAGGACATTAAAATAAATGATCCCGTTAGGATGTATTTAAAAGAAATAGGTAGAATTAATCTACTTACTAGTGATGAAGAATTTGAATATGCCCGTCTTGCTGAACAAGGCGATGAACATGCAAAAAAAATGCTTGCAGAATCAAATCTTCGTTTAGTAGTATCAATCGCAAAAAGATATGTTGGTAGAGGAATGCTTTTCCTTGATTTAATACAAGAAGGTAATATAGGACTTATGAAAGCAGTAGAAAAATTTGATCCAACTAAAGGATATAAGTTTTCTACATATGCTACTTGGTGGATTAGACAAGCTATAACAAGGGCTATTGCTGATCAAGCTAGAACTATTAGAGTACCAGTTCACATGGTAGAAACTATTAACAAATTATCTAGATATCAAAGACAACTTACTCTTGAACTTAATAGGGAACCTACTGATGAAGAACTTGCTAAGAAAATGGGAATGTCTCCTGATAAAGTAAGAGAAGTTATTAAAATAGCACAAGATCCAGTATCTTTGGAGACTCCTATTGGGGAAGAAGAAGATTCACATTTAGGAGACTTTGTACCTGATGAAAGTAATATGTCTCCAGAAGACTTTACAATACATGAAATGTTAAAAGAAGAAATTGGCGATGTACTTCTTACTTTAACTGAAAGGGAAGAACAAGTACTTAGACTTAGATTTGGTTTAGATGATGGCTCTTCAAAAACACTTGAAGAAGTTGGTCAAATGTTTGGTGTTACGAGAGAAAGAATTAGACAAATTGAAGCTAAAGCTTTAAGAAAATTAAGACATCCTTCAAGAAGTAGAAAATTAAAGGACTTCTTAAATGAATAAGTTATCTAAAAGATTAGAAGTAGTTGCTAGTTTTGTAAATGATAATTCTAAAGTAATTGATATAGGCTGTGATCACGGCCTTTTATCTATTTATTTAGTAAATAAATATAAAAATATTAAAGTAATTGCTAGTGATGTTAACGAAAATGCTCTTAGTAGTGCTATTACTAATATAAAAAAAGAAAAACTAGAGAATAGAATAGAAACTAGACTTGGTAGTGGGCTTGATGTAGTAGATGCTAATGAAATTGATACCATTGTAATAGCAGGTATGGGAGCCAATACAATAGTTGGTATCTTAAAATATAGTACTTCTAAATTAAGTAATGTTAATAATATTATTATTCAAAGTAATACTGACTTATATTTTCTTAGAAAGAATGTTACTAGTCTGGGTTATTATATTGAAGACGAAATTTTAGTAGAAGATAAGAATATTATATATACTGTTATTAAGTTTACTAAAGGTAAGAGAAGATATAACTATAAAGAATTGTATTTAGGACCAGTACTTACTACTAAAAATGATGATTTATTTAAAAAGAAATGCAATAAAGAATTAACTACTTTAAAGCTTATTCTTAAAAATATTAATAGTGGTCATTATTTATATAAATTAAAGATTAAAAGAAATATAAAGATATTAGAAGATGTTTTAAAGCATTAATAATATCTTTTTTGTATGTATATTTTGCTTTTGTATGATAGATATGGCTGATATATTTATTTGAGACAATATAATATTTTGGCTCAAATAAACACTTTAGTACCTTAGAACTAAAGTGAAAAATAAGAAAAATAATAAATAAATATTTACTAATTTCATATAATATGGTAATATATTATTGGCTTTTCAAAAAATATACA
>OJAW01000687.1_pt1 | contig 22646 bp, 27 predicted proteins | sample 1589151 | NCBI WGS metagenome assembly OJAW01 (sample SAMN03283290) | human gut metagenome | biome: human-associated habitat; material: feces | host: Homo sapiens | place: Peru | collected 2012
CCAAGCCGTAAAGTTCCAATAACTATTAATGTTATAGCAAAAAAACACCAGCCTCTGCAAATTACTGCATCAGATGACACTAATATTGTAAGTCTTGCCGGTAATATAGTTGAAAGTTCAAAAACTCAGCCAATTACAAAGATACGAATTAAAGAACAAATATTAAAAATTGGTCAAACCCCATTTGAATGTAAAAAAATAGACATTGACTATGACGAGAATATTTTTATTTCAATAAAAGAACTAAATGAATTAAGACGTAAAGTTCTATTAGAACTTCAAGAAATAAGAGAAAATACTAAGAGGGAATTTATTAAAAAAGATTATCAATTTAAAAAATCAAATGCCAAAGAAACTCCTAAATTATCCGCAAGTATCACAACAGAAGAACAACTACTTGCTTGTAAGAAAATGAATGTAGAGCGCATTTATATTTCTGATAAAACCTTATATCACAAATATGAAAATGACACTGCTATTTACTACAAGATCCCAAGATGCACTCGAGAAATTTTATCAAATCTAACAAGTAGAAACATAGTATCTGACTATTTCGATTTTAGTAGCCATAACAATTTAGTTGGTGACTATGGCTTAAATGTTTACAATATATATACAGCCTATTTTTTATATAAATTAGGTCTACAAAGTATAACCATATCGGTGGAATTAATGGAAAATGAAATTGTTGACTTTATAAATCAATATAAAAAGAAATTTTCTGAATATCCTCCTATAGAAATGCTTAATTATGGTTTAATTGAAAATATGATCATAAAAGGGAACGTTTTGAATATAGTAGAATTTGATTATGAGTATGAGCTCTTTGATTCCAAAAATAGATTTTTTAACGTATATTATGATGGAAACAACACCCATGTTTTAAACTTTAAAGAAAAACTCCCTACGGATAACCAATTCATAAGAGAAACTACCACGTTAAGATATGATTTCTATAAAGAAACTGCCAAGGAAGTAATAGAAATTATAAATAGAAAATAACAAACTTTCCATGCAAATAGCCTGTTATTTCCACCTAAAAAATCAAATGAGTATTAAAAAATAATTATCTAGTTTAATATATAGAAATAAAAACCAGCACAATCAACTAAAATGGCCTAAAAAAATATATTAAAAAAAATCTAAATATGATAAAATATTATTAGGAGTGATTTAATGGAAGAAAAAACTATACCTTTAAAAAATTATGCAATAATTACACTAATATTTTTAGCAACTATTGGTCTCACATTATATTTATGTAACTGTTATAGTGTCTACAATGAAGGAAAAAAAGAAATCCCTGTAATAAGAGGAACTCTTTCTGAGATAACTAATGAAGACTTTGAACACTATATTCTAGAAAATCAGTCAGCCAAAGTATATATGTGTACCGCCAGTAGTCCCACTTGTCGTAGTTTTGAAAAGGATTTTATTAAATTAATCAAGAAAAAGAACTTACAAGATGAAATAGTCTACTTGAATTTAAGTAATGTGGATCAAGAAGAATTTGTCAAAACATTCAATGAAAAGTATACCTTCAAAATACCATTAACAACAAATTATCCAGCTATTGTAATTTTTGATGAAGGAAAAATAGAAAGTATACTACAAGGTAGTAAAAAGGAAAGTCTGACACTATCAAAAGCCAAGCAATTTATAGAAATAAACAAAATAGGAGAGTAGTCTCCTTTTAACTAGGAGAAAAATATGAATAACATAGTATTATTTGAACCAGAAATTCCTCAGAATACTGGTAATATCATGCGAACTTGTGTCGCAACAAACACTAAATTACATTTAATAAAGCCTTTAGGCTTTGTCTTGGATGATGCTCATTTAAAAAGATCTGGTGTAAATTATATTGATAAACTAGAATACGAAATATATGAAAATTTTGAAGCTTTCAAAAGTAAAAATAAAGGAATTTATTATTATTTTACTCGCTATGGCAGAAAGCCACACACTAGTTTTGATTATAGTAATAAAAGCAATGAAAATCTTTACTTCATTTTTGGTAAGGAGTCAACTGGTATCCCTGTTGAAATACTAAAAGACAATCTAGATTATTGTATGCGCATACCAATGACCGATAAAGTAAGAGCCTTAAATGTCTCAAATAGTGTTGCAATTGTAATTTATGAGGCCTTACGCCAACAAGACTATAATGACCTACTAAGAGAAGAACCACATAAAGGTGCTGATTATTTAGAAAGATAGAAAAACAGTCATAATAGTATCTTATAACAATTAAAATAATAACCTATTAGATTAGCATAATTATCACTTGTAGCATAAACTGATATCCTTAGCCGGAAGTATTACTGAAAAAGAGGTGAATGAAGTGAATCAAAAAGAAGAAATAGAAAGAAGTATCATAACAAAGTATCGTAAACAAATTTGGAGACCTTTCATGAAAGCAATACGTGACTACGAGTTGATTGAAGAAGGTGACAAAGTAGCCGTCTGCATTTCCGGTGGCAAGGATTCCAACCTTCTTGCAAAATGCTTAGAAGAATTACAAAAGCATGGTAAAGTAAAATTTTCAATAGAATATATTGTCATGGACCCTGGATATAATAAGGAAAATCGAGACAAGATAGTAGAAAATGCAAATACATTAGGAATTCCCATTACAATATATGATTCAAATATTTTTGACGTCACTGATAAATTAGCCAGTGATTCTCCATGTTATCTTTGCGCCAGAATGCGCCGCGGATTTTTATATGCCAGAGCCCAGGAACTAGGTTGCAACAAAATTGCCTTAGGTCACCATTTTGACGATGTCATTGAGACCATTCTTTTGTCCATTATATATGGTGGTGAGTACAAAGGAATGATGCCAAAATTAAAAAGTACAAACTTTGAAAATATGGAATTAATACGTCCTTTATATTTAGTTAGAGAAGAAGATATAATCAGTTGGACAAAATATAACAAATTGCAATTTATAAATTGTGCCTGCAAATTTACCGCCAAAGAAACTAAAAAGGATTCAAAACGTTTCGAGATAAAACAATTAATAAAAGAACTCGAATCAAAAAATAAAAACATTCCATATAACATATTCAAATCAGCTGAAAACGTTAATATTGATACAGTCTTAGCCATAAAAAAAGATAACAAAAAGGAAACATTTCTAGAACATTATTGATATTTTGTATAAAAAATACTCTTTTCTATCACAATTAAGTAGAAAGGAGATTTTTTATGGCAAAATATAAAGTAGAAATAACTGGTATTAACACAAATGAAATAGAAGTATTAACTAACGAGGAGATGAAAAAACTATTCGAAAAAATGCAACAAGGTGATGAATTTGCCAGGAATCTTTTAGTACAGGGAAACCTGAAATTAGTTTTATCAATCTTAAAAAAATTTAATAATAGGTATGACAATATGGATGATTTATTTCAAATCGGATGTATTGGTTTGTTAAAAGCAATTGATAATTTTGATTTGTCACATGAGGTAAAATTTTCGACCTATGCTGTACCAATGATTTTAGGTGAAGTGCGCAGATACATAAGAGATAATAATTCAATAAGAGTAAGTCGTTCACTGAAAGATATTGCTTATAAAACTCTAAAGTTAAAGGAAAAATATATTCAAGAGAATGGCGAAGAGCCGAGCATAGAATTTATTGCCAAACAATTAGAATTAACTGAAGGAGAGATAATCAATGCTTTAGATTCTCTAAAAGAACCAGTAAGTATGTTTGAACCAGTCTATAATGATGGTGGAGACACAATCTATCTATGTGATCAAATAGAAGATAAGAGTGAAGCAAACAAAGACTTTTCAAACCACATTGCCATTGAAGAAGCAATGAATACTTTAGAGGAGCGAGAAAGACAAATCTTAGATAAAAGATTTATTGTTGGTAAAACTCAAATGGAAATTGCTGATGAAATTGGAATTAGCCAAGCTCAAGTTTCTAGGCTAGAAAAAAGAGCCATAAAACAACTAAAAAAAGTATTAAAGTAATTCATATAATGTGTAATAAGACAATATAATTAAATAAGTAGGTGATCTTATGCGCTTATCAGACTTGCAAACCAAAAGTATTGTTAGTGTAAACGATGGTAAAAATATCGGCAATATCATTGATGCAAATGTAACAACTGAAGGAACTATTGAATCACTGGTAATTGAAGCAAATAAAACCTTTTTTTCATTAAACAGAGAAAATGATACAGAAATAGACTGGAAAGATATAACTAAAATAGGAGAAGACGTAATTTTAGTAAAGATTAGTTATCATGAATAAACTGAAACTCTTATTTCTAATAGTTATATCTACAACAGTTCTTTCTTTTTTTTTATTATCCGTGCTAGGAAGAAGATTAAGTCCAATTTTAGCAAGATACGTAAACGTAGAAGCAAAACGTTTTGCCAGTAATATAATAAACACATCAGTAAATGATACACTAAAAGAAGGAATAACAGATGATTTATTCAAACTGAGTAAAACATCAGATGGCAAAATCGAAATGCTCGACTATAACACAAAGAAGGTAAATGCTTTATTATCAAAAATTAATAAAAAAATCCAGGAACTTCTAGCAAATTTAGAGGATGGAAATATAGAAAATATGCCCATATCATCTGGCTTAAAAATGGAAAATTTTTCCAAAAATGGAGTCGTCTGCAAAGTACCGATGGGGTCTCTACGAAAAAATGCTCTTTTTGTAAATGTAGGACCATCAATCCCAATAAAAATGGCTTTTATAGGACAAGTTGAGTCAAGTTTAAATACAAAAATCAGTGAATATGGAATTAACTACCTAGTGGTTGAAGTAAATGTACATGTTACAGTAGAAGAGCAAATAATTATGCCAGCAATGTCAAAAAAAGAAACACTTGTAATCGAAGCACCATTAACAATGAAGATTATACAAGGAGAAATACCAAGTTATTATCTAAGTGCAATTGAGAGAAAGTCCAATATAAACTCTCTTTCAATTGAGTAAAAAAATAGCAAAGTAGGTATGAAAAATAAAAAATGGAAAATACTGGAAAAAATGTAAAAGCAAAAAATGGAAAATACTGGAAAAAATTCAATACCTAAAAATGGAAAATACTGGAAATTATTGTAGCTGTATATATTGGAAAAACCAGAAAATATTGAAAAATAGCTTACTAAAATGAATAATTATAAAATCAATAACCAAACATTTAAATAATTGCAAAAATTATATAAATAAAGAAAAGGATAAATATATATTTAATAAATAAGCCTATATAAATAATAATATATATTTGTAGTACGTATTTTATACTGCACATGGTATAATAAAATAGAGGTGTAATATGAAAGCAATAGAAATAAATGGTCAAAAATACGAAATAATGGAAAATACTGGAAATTGTTTAAATGTGGACGATATTAAAGAAAAAATAACTGACTATTTTGATAATTATGACTACATATTTGGTGATTTTTCTTATGAAAAAGTAAGATTAAAAGGGTTCAATGATTCAAATAATAAAAAAGTTAATAGAATAAATAATATTAAAGGTTTAGAAACGTATAAAAAAGATTATTGTAGTTATGGTGCCAAAACTTTTCTTTTAAAAAAAGTTAAGTAAAGTGCTTGTATTTGTAAAAAAATATGATAGAATATAATATATAAGAATAAGATGGGAGGCTATTGATATGGTAGAAAATCAAGCAAAAAAGAAAGTGATGTCAATTGTTTCAAATGATGGTGCTATTGAAGATGTTGAAGTAATATTGGCATTCGAATTTAAGGACAATAATAAAGAATATGTTGTATACACAAAAAATGAAAAAGATGAGAATGGCAATGTAACTGTATATATTTCAAACATTGATCGTTCTGGTAATGAGCCTAAATTGGTAGGTGTTGAAAACGAAACTGAGTGGAATAAAATAAAAGATGTTTTGAGAGAACTATCAAAAACTGAATAGGAGGGTCAAAAATGTCTATATTAAGTAATGCGGAGTTTTCAGTTCTTAATATCAATTTAGCAAAAGAAATGGCAGACTCTAAAAAAATAAAGTTTAAGCATGAATCATACCTAAGAATTTGCAAAAAGTATGATAGTTTTTGTGCAGAATCAACACCAAATATATCAAAGACAGTTTCTACAATGCCTCCAGTCGAAAATAAACAACAGATTGGTGAGCAGAACGTAGTCATTCATATAAAGAATAGAACATATGAAAAAAGAGCAAGCAAACAGGAAAAACTAAAAGATCAAATCTATATTCTTGAAGTTGTGGGAACTTTGTTACCACAATTTGCCGGAAGAAGGGCATTGAAAATAAAAGATAGTATGAAAAATAATATGCTAGAAAACAATAAAAAAGCATGTGAAAAAGAAGTAGAAAAAGTAGAATTACCAATCAATCCAGAACCTTCATTGCCAGTAGAAAAGTTAGATGATATCGAACAAATAAAAATAAGTAAGAATGGCGCTTCAAGTGCCAAAATATCAAAATATACTGATGAGTCAAGTAGTATAGAAGATATTCAAGATGCCCAAAAGGCAAAACCAATAAGCGAATTACTAGGGGAAATCAAAGAACAAAAGGATAAGTTCAAATTTAACGTTCCACAGATTAAAATAGCAACACCACAAACATTTGCGGAAACTAGTAAAAGTTCAACAGATAGCAACGAACTAAAAGAAGTAATAAGTATGGCTTCTGAACCTAATAGGAATTCCAAGGTAGAAGTAGGACATTTGAGAGACAGTTTAGCCAAAGCAAATCAATTAAAAGAAGAATTAGAACTTGCTAAGAAAAATGCCGAAAAAGCCAAAGCCGAAGCACAGTTAGCCAAAGAAAAAGCAGCAGCAGAGAAAAAAGAGGCAGAAATTGTCCAAGAACAACTTGTAGAAACCATAAAGAAATTAGAAGAACACAACAGAAAACTAGAAGAAGAAAAAAAATTAAATGAAAAAGAAGCAGAAAAATATACAGCCGAAAGTCAAGAATATACAGAAAGAGAAAAAGAATATTCAACAATGCAAGAAGAATACAAACAAACAATAAACGAAATGCTTGCAATAATTGGTTAAAAGGAAAAACAAATAAAATAGAATTATTTGTTTTTTTTTAGCATAAAATCAAATGAGTTGATAATATGAAAAATACTATAAGGTATTATTATAACTTTGATAATATAACCATAATAAGTCAAAAAAATAAAAAATATATAAAATACAATAATGAACTATACATTGCTTGTAAGGTTAAAAATGAAAATGAAGTAATAGAACTGTATAATTTAACAAAAAACATACCATATTTTTACAAATTTATTATAAATCGAGAGGGCAAAATATTTACAAACTATAAAAATGACACATTTGTATTATTGAAAATAACAGGCAATTATTCCTCAAATATACAAAAAAATAAAAAGATTATAATAGATAATAATAAAAAGTATCATTTAGACAGGAGCGATTGGTATAGTCTCTGGACTCAAAAAAATGATTATTTTGAATACCAATATAATCATATAAAAGGAAAATATAAAATAATAGATGAGAGTATAAATTATTATATTGGCATAGCAGAAAATGCAATAAGCTATATAGCCAATATTTCAGGTGAATTGAAAGGAAAAGAAGAAAAAGTATTATGCCACAGGAGAATAGAAGAAAATGAATTTTTCAATCCATTAAATTATGTGATAGATTATAAAGAAAGAGAACTTAGTGAATATCTAAAATATATATTTGTCACTAAGAAATATACAGAGTGCGATGTGGAAAAATTAGTAACCTCTTGTAATAGTACCCAAGCAGGTTATCAGTTGCTTTTTGGAAGGATGTTATATCCAAGTATATATTTTGATATATATGATAAAATAATTAATGAATACGAAAGTGAAAGTAGTCTAATGTGCATAATCAAGCGAAATAGAGAGTACGAAAATTATTTACAACGAATATTTGAAGCAATCAACGCAAATGTCAAAATAAAAAATATAGATTGGCTATAATTAATCTATATTTCTTACTTCTTTAACTTCAGGTATTTCGTTAACTATTAATTCTTCGATGCCATCTTTTAGAGTAACATCCATCATGGGGCAATCTTGACATGCACCGACTAATCGTACATAAACAATATTATCTTCATATTTTACAAATTCAAGATTTCCACCATCACTAATCAAAAATGGTCTGACCTTTTCGATAACTGCCTTAATTCGTAATTCAATACTATCTGACATAATATCACCAACAACATTATACTATTTATCTTAACATAAGTAAATAAAGTTTCTTGTTAGGACAACAAAAAAATGGTATAATCATCAGTAGAGGGTGTATCAAATGAAAAAATATAAAGTTGGTGAAGTTGTAACAGGTTGTGTTACAGGGATCGAAAAATATGGTATCTTCGTCAGTTTAGATGACTACTACAGCGGTTTAATACATATTTCGGAGATTACAGACAACTATGTAAGAAATATATATGATTACGTGAATATAGGTGAAACAATACAAGCAGTAGTTTTGGCTGAAAATGAAAAAGAACATCATGTGAAACTTAGTATAAAAAATATGACATACAGGTATTCTGAAATAAATAAAACAAAAATAAAAGAAACATCTCATGGCTTTTTTAATCTAAAGAGATCATTAGAAAATTGGACCGAGAGTAAAATAACAGAGTTAAAATCAAATAAAATAGAAAAAAAATAAAAAAATTAGCAAATTTAGTTGACAAAGTGGGTAATACTTGGTATATTTAATACTGTCAACTGGTTCATTTGGGCGATTAGCTCAGTTGGTTAGAGCACTTGCCTTACAAGCAAGGGGTCACAGGTTCGAGTCCTGTATCGCCCACCATTTATTATGCCGAAATAGCTCAATTGGTAGAGCAACTGACTTGTAATCAGTAGGTTCCGGGTTCAAGTCCTGGTTTCGGCACCATTTTTTTGGAGAGGTAGCGAAGAGGCTAAACGCGACAGACTGTAAATCTGTTCTCATTGAGTTCGATGGTTCGAATCCATCTCTCTCCACCACTTAAGTTTGCCTCGTAGCCAAGTGGTAAGGCATCAGACTTTGACTCTGACATGCGTTAGTTCGAATCTAACCGAGGCAGCCATTTAATTTATATGATCTGTTAGCTCAGTCGGTAGAGCATTTGACTTTTAATCAAAGGGTCATGAGTTCGAATCTCATACAGGTCACCAGTGCCTGAGTGGCGGAATTGGTAGACGCACAGGACTTAAAATCCTGCGAGAATCAACCCTCGTGCCGGTTCAAGTCCGGCCTTAGGCACCATTTAGTATGAAACGGACCACCAGTCCGATTTTTTTCTAAATATGTGCGATAAAATTATAAATAAATATATAAAATTTGTTGACACATATTAAATTACTATGGTATAATCAATTTGTCGTTCGAAATAAAACGTACAAATGGAGGAATACCCAAGTCTGGTTGAAGGGACCGGTCTTGAAAACCGGGAGGTCGCGAAAGCGGCGCAGGGGTTCGAATCCCTTTTCCTCCGCCATTTAATTTATTGTTTATTTATCGCGGGATGGAGCAGCTCGGTAGCTCGTTGGGCTCATAACCCAAAGGTCGTTGGTTCAAATCCAGCTCCCGCAACCAATGGTTCCGTGGTGTAGTGGTTATCACGTCTGCCTGTCACGCAGAAGATCGCGGGTTCAAGTCCCGTCGGAACCGCCATATTTTTTTGGCTTCATAGCTCAGTCGGTAGAGCAGAGGACTGAAAATCCTCGTGTCGCTGGTTCAATTCCCGCTGGAGCCACCATTGGAAAAGCAAAAGATCAATCACTAGATTGATTTTTTTATTTTATATTTTAATCGTGAACTTTCTTTAAAACCAAATTAACTTCTGACACAGAAACATTCGAAGTACCCTCATCACCCAAAACATTAAATTCAACATACAAAGTAGTAACCTCTTCAAACCTAAACAAAACAGTTCTAGAAAAATACATTTGCTTTCCATTGCCAGCATTTAAAGAAAAAGTCAAATCCTTAACTGCCGCCCCTTTATCATCTTTTAAATAAAATACTCCACCGTGTAAATCATCAGCATTTTCAATTGAACCAGAAAAAACAATTTCATAAATACCAGGTTGCACCTCTACCCCATTATTACCAAATAAAGTAAAATAAGAAGAAGGATTAGGAACAAACCAAAAATCTTGAAATTCTAACTCACCACTCTTATCATCTTCTAAAAAAGTCGTAAAAAACATTCCTTCAGTCGAAGAACTAGCAATTGGTCCAGTTGGACCCATCGGACCGATATCACCCTTAACTCCCTGAATACCAGGTTCTCCCTGTAACCCTTTTTCTCCTTGTGGACCCGTCGGACCAACAACCGGACAATATCCTAAATCAATTAATTTATTTCTAAATTCTATCTTTTTTCGTAACTCATCATATTTCTTTATAGACATAAAAATTCCCCCTACCATAATATATGAAATATTTTTATTCTTGTATAAACTAATATAAAAAGCACTAACTTAAATATATAAATTAGCACTTTTAACATTTTTAAATATTATCTTCTTTCTAACAAACACACACTCTCAACGTGTGTCACGCGTTCTATCTAGACGCGTATTATTTAAACTTTTCTTTTTATTTGTTGAATTTATATAACCTGATATCTCATCATCAGTCTTTAATACAAATGTAATATGTAAAGGATATTGTTCTTCGTCTTCATCATTTTTACCAATTATAATTTTAGAAATCATATACTCAAATACTTGTCTATCAAAACATTCTAATCTATTTAAATTATTTAATTTATTCTTAATATCATTAATTCTATTATTATAATTTTCTTTAGAATCTCTTTGCTCTATTAACTTATTCAATTCACTTTCTAATTTACGCTTTTCTTTAGTAAGTTCATTCATCTTATTTTCAAGAATAGTATTTTCGATTTTACTCTCTAATCTTAAATCTAATAAACTAGATATCTTCTTCTCAATCAAGTTTATTTCTTTATTTTTATTATCAATCAAACTATTATCAAATTCATCTAATACTATCTTCTCTATAGTACTAGTTAAATTATCAATAATTTCTTTATTATTATCAAGTAACATATTATAAACTTCCACAAAACACTTTTCTAAAGTTTTCTCATCAACAGACTCACTCTTAGGGCAATATTTTCTACCTATATTAGTTCTCTTTATACAAGACCATACATGCTTCTCATTTTTAGAAGAAGAATGCCAAGTACGTCTTATAAAATGACTACCACAATAAGCACATTCAATCATACAACTAAAAGAATGTTGCCTAGATTTAGTTCTTCAGTTATCTTCTACACCAATAATTCTATTTCTACTTTTTCTAATAGATTCAGCTTTATCCCAAATTTCTCTTGATACTATAGGTTCGTGATGATTTTCTAAATAAAACTTATCAGATTCACCTTTATTAGATAGTCTCTTATGAGAAATAGAATCAACAGTAAATGATTTACCTTGAAGTAGATCGCCTTTATATTTCTCATTCTTTAATATACAAGCAACACTACCATCTCGCCATTTAACTTCACCTTTAGCATTTTTAAAACATTTTCTAGTTAATTCTTTAGCAAGTGCATAAGTGCCAATACCCTCGATATATCTTTTAAAAATATATCTCACTACCTCTGCTTCCTCTGGAACAATAGATATCTCTTTAGTAGCTTTATCATAACTATAACCAAGACATCTATTAAACCCAACCATTTCACCACGACTCATTTTCATCTTTAACCCAAGTTTAATATTACCACCAATAGATTCACTTTCTTGTTGTGCTAAAGAACTTAATATTACAAGTAATAATTCACCATTCATTGTTAGAGTATTAATATTTTCTTTTTCAAAGAAAACAGCAACACCTTTATCTTTTAATTGTCTCACATAACTTAAAGTATCTAATGTATTTCTAGCAAATCTTGAAATAGATTTAGTAATAATCATATCAATTTTACCATCCATAGCATCATTAATCATTCTCATAAAATCAGTTCTTTTATAAACTTGTGCACCAGATATAGCTTCATCAGCATAGATATCTACTAGTTCCCATTCAGAATTATTAGAAACTAATTCTTGATAATACTTCTTTTGTGATTCATAACTATTCTTTTGTTCATCAGAATCCGTACTTACCCTAGCATAAGGTGCAACTCTTATTTTATTTTTAATAGTAGCACCACTACGAATAACCTTATCCTTACTAGCTTTAATTATTTGAACTACTTTCATCTTCACCTCTTATATAAGAATTTCAAATTACTAAACCACTATAAATATTATAACGCATAAGTCACATTTTTTTCTTAACAATCTATCAATTTAATAGATTTTTTTATACTAGTATATAATTTATGGTACTCATTTTTAGTAATTAAATTATCCTTATATAATTCATTAATTAAATATAATTGAAAGGAAATAGATACAATTTCTTTAACTTTTTTATTATCACATATATTACTTTCTAAATAATTCTTATTATTAATCTTATCTAAAACAAAATTTATTTCATTCATAATATCAACCCCCTTTAAATAAATTTCTTTCAATAACTAGTAAAGATTTTATATCAAAAAAATACAAAGTTATGACCATAGTTACGGCCTAAACTTCGACCATAAAAAAGCATAAAACATAAAAGTCATAGTAAAGCAGGATAAAACTGTTTACAAACAACTAGCCAGTGGCTAGTTTTCCCTTATTTTATAAAGCATCAGAAGAAACATTAGTGTTTACATTTCTAAAAAGTGTTATACAATCGTTAATTTTAACATCTTCACAAATCCTTATAAATAAAGAGTTTTAAAAAAGTGTTATACATTCGTACACACTTTTTTAATATGCTTTTCTCGATTTTCGACCAAATTTTAATAGTTTTTTAGATAAATAATGGCCTAAAGTTCAGCCATAAAAATTAAATTTAAGGGGGCAGAATATGAAAAAAAATACTAATCTCTGACCTAAGATTAGCACTTTAAATACAATTATTTCATATTCTACTATATTGTATCACATCATTGTCGATAGTCAATATGTAATAAATGTCGTAAAACTACGTCAAAAATGTTGTATAAAAAACCATCTATCCCTTATTTTTAGCGGGTTTATTTAATTAGATACTTTACTAGATATTAACCTATTGACTAATATATTTATTTTTTAATAATTAATTTTTAAATTTGATTTTTATAATATAGTATAATTTTTTTATTCTTTTTCAATAACTTTTTCAAGAAAAATCTTTTCTTCAAAAGCACCACGTTTTTCATTTTTTTTATCTGCAATTGCTATAACCTCATTTAAATTTTTATTTTCTAAATTAGCTAATGCTCTAATTACTTCTAACATATCAGCCAATTCTTCTACTCGATCATCGCCTGTTGCTTCAATTACTTCTTTATATTCTTCATATAATTTTTTTTCCAATTCATTTTTATATTCAATTTCATCTAATATTCTTACAACTGGTGTTTCTCTTTTTTCTTTTATTATGTTTGGAATTTTATCTCTTACTAATTTATTATATATTCTTTCCATTCTCAATTCTCCTCGTATAATTTTTTTTATTTGGTATTACTCCTCTAACGCCACCACATGGATCATCAACATCACCTTTATATCTAGGAATTAAATGCATATGTATATGCATAACACTTTGTCCTGCTGACTCACCGCAATTTAATCCAACATTATATCCATCAGGATTACATTTTTTATCTATATATTTTTTGCACTTATTTAATAATTCAATTATTGCAATTTGCTCTTCATCAGTTATATCAAAAAAGGTTTCAGCATGTCTTTTTGTAATAATTAGTGTATGTCCTTTACTAACTGGAAATTCGTCGAAATACGCAATAGCCAAGTTGTTTTCAAATAATGGTTTTCTATTTGGTATAAATTGTTCGCAAAAAACACATTCTTTCATAATGATTACCTCCTACAATAATCATTATAGCATATTACCACCGTTTTTTAATCATCTAAATTAAATTTAATATCATATTTTAATAAATCATTAATAATTGATTGTAAATCTTCTTCACCGCTATTAACTTCAGGTACAAAATATCTAACAATATTGTCATCAAAAGTATCAATTACAGAATTTATAAATTCATCTTTCAACAAGTCATTGTTACTAAAAAATGTATTTAAATCCCCAGTATGTGAAGTCCATCTTCCTGTTTGACTTTTTTTCTTACCCCAAAGATGAAAGCCACCAATATATGAAATATATTCCTTAATATTATTATTAAAATTAATTATTTTTTTTAATTTAATATCGTCCATTTTTATAGCTTCAGCGCTAAAAACTTGTGGATAATCAAGAACTAGTTTTAAATTTAAATTTCTCTTTTGTAATTCTTCTAAAAATTGAATTATTGACTTGCCATTTGAAATTATAAATTTTCCCCCTCTATAAAATGTTCCACATCTATTCTCAATAAAAATTTTTACATCCGGGAATTTTTTCAATATAATTTTCTCAAACTCTCCATATATATCAAAAAAATCCGAAAAAGTATTACAATAATCATTAAAAGGTGGATGAATTTCTATTATCTCTGGAGATAAATTATTACCTATTAATTCAATTATAAAATTTGCAAACTCCTTTGCCCATTCTTTATTTTTCCATAATTGAGGCACATTATCTCTTTCTGATGATTTTAATTCAGGATATTTATTAATTAATTGATTATCTAATTTTCTTTTCATATGAGAATATTCAGTATGTAATGAGTATTTTCGTTGCGGATTAATAGAATCTTTATCAAAATTTCCTGCTATTTCATCTATGTTACTAATAACACCTGCTGGATATTTTTTAGAATGATATGTTATTGGTATTAAATTCATTTTGTCCTCCTTAATATTTTTGATTTTCCTACTGGAGTTTGAATATCCCAGAATACTAATTTGCCATTTGAATTCATAGATATTGATATAGTATATTCATCTGATTTATCCCAATTTTCATCTATCGATTGAATATGGTTAAGCAATTTTTCAATTAGACTATAATCCATTGGAACAAACTGCTTGTCAAATATACTCTCACCAGGATTTAGACCAAATTTTCTTAATTTATTTAACCTTATTAATTTGTCTTGATTAAATTGTTCTTGATTTACAAAATTTAGTTTAATATATTTCCACCATTCTTTTTGCCAACCATATTCAATAGGATAATTTAAATAAATACTTTCTTGAGGTGATATATCACCTCTATTTAAATCAGATACATCAAAACCTTTTCCTACACTTTCAATTATAAGTGACTCTATTTTTTTATTTACATACATATTAATTCCATATATATTTTTTGTCCTATCAATTGGCTGTAACAACCACATTTGTGTTCCATCTACTTGTTTACTTTTTAATTCGTCTAAATCAATTTTAGACTTATTACCGCCCCTAATCGGATTAATACTTGGCTTAACATATTGATATCTTATAGTACAATACTCGGATTGTAAAACTTCTTTTAATGTTATTAGTTTTTCTTTGGTAATAGATTCGTTTTCATCAAATAACACGCTATCAAAAACAGGACATCCTACATTAGATAAAAATTGATATGTTGTTATTTTTTCATTATTTGGATTATTATACTCTTTACTAGGTAATATAATCATTATTTTACACCTTCTTTCTTTTTTGTATAAATCAATGAATTTTTTTCATAAAATTCTAAATTATTTTCAATTGATTCAATTAGAGGATAATCCCTCCAATTCCAAGTTTCTATACCTTGCGTTTTTGCAAATAGCATCCTTAAGAATTGTGATGGTATTCCTTCGTGTGTAATAATATAATCTCTACCATCTATATCACTATAATATAAATAATTATCATATTTTTGACACAATACATTTAATTGTTCTATGCCTTCAATTGATTGGATATTAAAATTATATTTCTTAATTTCATCTAACAACGAAATATTGTTGGGAAAAATATGTAAATGTGCATGAACTATACTTTTACCACTTTCATTAGTAGGATGCAATGAACCATGTTCAAACATAGAACTATTTGAATTAAAATATTTTCTATTTATTTGTTTTTGCCATAAAATAATACTTTTTAATTCTATTAATTGTTCTTTTGATAATTCACCAAAACAATTAATATGTTCTTTAGAAACTATTAGTTGATAATTTTCAACAAATCCTCCAGTTGTTGGAAAAACTACAAAATTATCAGTTTCAGCAAGTATTCTACTTTTATTAACTATATTAATGTTTCTATTCTTTTGTTCTTCACAAAAAGGACACATACTTTTTTGCATAATCATCTACCCCCTAAGCATTTTATTTCTCTATCTGTATTTAAATTTTTAATATTTTTAAATTCAAACAAATATCCCTCCATTTTTTTTGTATCTATTAATTCTATAATTCCGTTGTTTTCAACAGCCAATACTTTACCAACACAAAACAAATATACACCAAAAATTCTATCAAATTCTTTTTTTATTATATATGGTTTAATCTGTTTATTTTCTTCATCAAACAAATTAACTTGCGTGTTTGACGATAACATATTGTTGTCAATTTTATCTTTTATTTCATTAAACGAATTAAATTCCGGTTCTATTAAATATTTTTTATTATCTCCAGCAAATAGTTTTAAAATATCTTTATATTTTTCTATAAGCTCTTTTCTTATTAACTTTTCTTCACTATCAAAAACAATATTTTTCATTTTATAAGTTGTTGTCACTGCACCAGTTATACCATTATCAATTATATTTTTTTCAATTTGTCTAGCAATTTTACCAGTTGGAGTTTTAGCAATAAATATAGAAAAGATGGCACCTTGTTCTAATAGTCTATTATATTTTTTCATTTCAGAAGCTGTCCCAACTTTAATTTTTCCATTTGGAAAATATGCTAAATAAACATAATGAGGTGTATTACAATATTTAAGTACATCTCCGTTTTTTACATAACAATCATCTCCATGGCATCTAACACATTTATAAAAATCAAACATAAATTTACAATGATTACATTGTGAACTACTATCTTCAATAATATTATTACAGCTTATATATTCTCTAGTATATGGATTTATTGTTCCAATGCATATTTTTTGATTAATTCGTTCAATCAATAACTCTTGTGGAATATCAATAAATTCATCAAAACCAGATTCATAATCTTTTAAATGAATATATGGTTTATATTTTTCATTCCAACATAATCCTAAAAAATATTTTTTCATTTTTACCTCCTTTACATTTTAAATTTTAAAAAAAGAGGGACCTAAAATAAGGCCCTCCTCCTCCAAAACTAATTAATTTAACTGAAATTTAAATAATTTTTCATTATGATACCATTAATTTCCATTTAAATCAATATATTCTAAAAAAATTTTAAAGAAAAATACATTAGTTCTAGGAATACATCATTAAAATTCTTTTTTAATTATATTTATTAGTGATTTAGTCATGTGTTTCCTTATTCTAATGTCGTACATACACTTACTAAAATTTTATTTTCTAGTACTCTTAAACGACTATTTTCATCTACTTTTAGAAATCTATAATAGTCTGCAAACGCTTGAAAATTAAGCATTTCTACTAATCTTTCCTTTGTAGTAAAATCACACATTCCACATGATAAGTATTCGGAAACATATCCACTAAAGTAATTTCCTTAAACTCATATTTACTAGACAAATCCTTTAAATCCCTAACCAAAGTCATTGGGTCACAAGAAACATAAACAATCCTATCAAAACCATTATTTAAAATAACATTTTTAGTATTTTTATTAAGACCACTTCTCGGAGGATCCACAACCAAAACATTCTGATTAAACTTCTCATTAATTACCCTATCAACATCTCCACAAATAAAACTAATATTATCAATATTATTTAATTCCTTATTAATATTAGCGTCCTTAATTGCTTCTTCAACAATTTCTACCCCTAACACACTCTTACAATACATAGACAAATAAATACCAATCGTCCCAGTACCACAAAACAAATCAAGAACATCATCTTCTTTAGTCAAATTAGCATACTTTAAAACCTTATCATATAACCTAACCATTGCCTTCGTATTAACTTGAAAAAAAGAATTATAAGAAATAATAAACTTTAACCCATTAATCTCTTCCTTAATATAAGACTTACCATACAATAACTTTTCCTTAATATTAACCAAAATAATCGAAGAAACATATTTCTTTAAAACATCAATCTTATCTATAAATCCATAAAAAACAACCATTACTTCCTTACTAGTTACCCTAACCATAATCTTTTCCACATAAGTTAAATCAAGATTATTAAACAAAGGAATAAGATTATTAATTCTCTCATCAAGAAGCAAGCAATTATCTATTTTAATTAACTTATTAGTACCATCTTCATAAAATCCCAACTTACCATCTTTAATATGAAAAACAACCTTATTTCTATAATTATATTCATTAACACTAATAATTTTAGGACTAATCTCCATATCCAAATACCTAGAAAAAATATTTCTCATCTTTTCCTTTTTAAAATCCAGTTGTGCCTTATGAGTAATATGACTAATTTGACACCCACCACACTTATCATAATAAGGACAAGCACTAGTAATATGTTCCTTACTCATACTAACAAAATTAACAACCTCTCCCAAAGCATATTTCTTATATTCCTTAACTATTTCTATATCAACAACATCATCAGTAATTGCATTTTCAACAAAAACAACCTTATTATTAATTCTAGCAACCCCATATCCCTGATGATTAACACTAGAAATAAGAACCTTCTTAATCACATTATCACGTCCATTCTTATATCTATTATACCATACCTCCCCCAAAAACCAATAACTTGATTTTAATATTTATTAATTATTATGCACTAACCTCCAAAGTCGTAAGAATACATATTGAAAAATAAATAATTTTTGCTATAATATAATAATATAAAAAGGAAGGAAGATACTATGAAAAAAATAAATAAAAACATCTTAATCCCTATCTTAATAATCTTATCAACATTTTTATTAGACACAGGAATAAGATTAACATTATATAAAGAAATAAGATTTGTAAGTTATACATACTTACCGCCATATATATTTACATTAAGTTACACCCTAATACTATTATTAATCTACTACCTAAAGCCTAAACTAGGTAAAATAACATATACAATTTTTACAATTCTTTTTACAATACTTACAATAGCACAAATCCTACATTATAAAAACTTTGCAAGACCTTTCACTGTTCCTGATATCTTTGCTGGAGTTCAAGCCGTAGGATATGCTGGATATCTATTAAAACAAGTAGATTTTTCAATGATAGCAATAACAATCACTGAAATATTACTAATAATAATTACTATAAAATTAATGAATAAAAATAAAGTACCTCAAATAAACAAAAAGAAAAAAATATCCATAACCTTACTTAGCATAATTCTAATAATATTCTTAAGAACACTTGCTTATATATCACTTGGAACAAAAGTTGACAATAATGCTTGGAACTTCTGGGATACTCCCAAAAATGTCTATACAGAATATGATAACCCAAGTCGTAGTTTTATCATAAGTGGTTTATATGAATATAGTTTTAGAGATGTTTACACTTACTTTAGAGATTTAAAAAAAGAAAAATCAGACACTAACATCGAAGAAATAACAAAATATGTAAACTCCCTAAACAGAACTACCGAACCAAACGAATATACAAACATCTTCAAAGACAAAAATCTCATAATGATAATGATGGAAAGCATTGATAACTGGTTAATAACCGAAGAAACTATGCCTACACTATACAATATCAAAAAAACAGGTATTAACTTTACTCAAAGATTTTCCCCAACTTTCGGTGGCGGTGCAACAATAAATAGTGAATTTTCCGGAATAACAGGAATATACGCAACCGTAACAGACCAACCAATATACTTTTATGATGAAAATGATTTCTCTTATTCCATACCTAGTCTATTTAAAACTAATGGTTATGCAGTAAATTCAGTTCATATGAATAATGGTTCATTTTATAACAGGTCTAACTTTCATAAAGCATTAGGATTTGAAAACCATTATGCCTTAAGCGATATAATCAAAGATGTTAACTTTCAATATGATACCAACCTAATAAAAAACGAACAAAGTTATAACTATATCGTAAACAAAGACCAAAAATTTATGACATTTATAACAACATATTCAGCTCACTTACCATACACTCATAACGAATTATGTAAAAAACTAGACACAACAAAATTCACAGTAAAAAATGATGAAGAAACAACCTGTATCAAAACATTAGCAAACGAAACAGATAACTTTATCAAATTATTAATAGAAAAATTAAAAAGTGATAATCTACTAGAAGATACAATAATAATATTATATGCCGACCATTATACATATGGTTATTCTGACACTTCAAAACAAACCCATATATCTGATAAAAAACTAAGTCAAAATACAACCTTTGTAATATGGAACAATAACATAACAAACCAAAATATAGATATAGTAAATAGCACTGTTGACATACCTCCAACACTATTTAATATGTTTGGAATAGAATATAACCCTAATCTTTATATGGGTACAGATATATTTAGTAAAGACCACGATGCCTTTGCTTACTTTAACGATTACACCTGGTATAGCAGTGAATTATATTACAACGGTTCCCAAGATAATACCAAAGATTTAACATATATCAAAGAAATATCAAACAAAGTTAACAATAAAATTAGAATTAACGAAAAAATTATAACTAGTAACTTTTATAAGTATTACAACTAGTTATCTTTTTTTTAATTTATCATAATATTAAATGAGGGATAATATGAAAAATAATATTGCTTACTATTACAATTTACAAATAGATAAAATATATCAAAACAAAGACTATTACTATTTCACTATAAATAACGAAAAATATGAACTAGTTATTTACACAAGAGATTTAAAAGAACAAAAAGAAATCTATGAATTAAATAGAAAAATGATTAATTCTAATATCTTGGTTCACGAAATAATCCCAAATAAAGATAAATTTATAGTAACAATAATAAATAATATCCCATACATTTTATATAAAGTATATATAAACAAAGAAAAAAAAATAACTCTTCAAGAATTAACTTACCTATCCAATTACAATTTTGAATATAGTGACATACTAAAAAGAAATAATTGGGATATACTATGGAGTAAAAAAATAGATTACCTAGAATATCAAATAAATCAAACCGGTAAAAAATACCCCATACTAGTAGATAGTTTTAGTTATTTTGTAGGTCTAGCAGAAAATGCCATAAGTTATGTCAAAAATACCACCCTAGAAGCACAAAAAGAACAAATAGATAACGAAGTAATATCTCATAGAAAAATCCATAAAGAAGATACCATATACTCCATATATAACCCATTAAACATAATAATAGACCATAAATCTAGAGACGTTTCAGAATATATCAAATTATCTTTTCTTAATAATAACCAAAACATCTATCAAGAATTAGATACCTATTTTCAAAATAATTATTTATCATATTATGGAATAAGATTACTTTTTGCAAGAATAATTTATCCAAGTTTTTATTTTGATTTATACGAACAAATAATATTAAATATAAAACCAGAAAGTGAAATACTAAACATAACAACAAGAACAAAAGAATATGAAAAATATATAAAAAACATTTACTATTATCTAAAAAAATATTATAACATTCCAGAAATAGAATGGATAATAGAAAATAAAGATATCTAGCAAAAGATATCTTTATTCATAACTAATCTTCATTTACAACTTTAATAACTTCAGGAATTTCATTAATTAAAGCATTTTCTATTCCTTCCCTTAAAGTTAAACTAGCCATCGGACAATTAGAACAAGCACCAACTAAAGAAACATAAACAACACCATTTTCATACTTCTTAAAAGTTACATTTCCACCATCATTTTCTAAATATGGTCTAATTTTATCCAATACTTCATTAATTTTTTTTACAACTTCTTTATTTTCCATTTTATCACCACAAATAATATTATATATTGTTTTATTACTTTTTACAACAAAATTATTTGATTTTAAAGAAAAAAATGTTATAATAACCCTGTGGTGAATATAATATGAAAGAATATAAAGAAAAAGATATAATCGAAGCAAAAGTAACAGGAATCCAAGAATATGGTGCTTTTGTTAGTATTGATAACGAATATGATGGATTAATTCATATATCAGAAATATCTTATGGTTTTGTAAAAAATATCAATGACTACGTTAAAATTGGAGATAAAATATATGCCGAAGTAATCAACATAGATAAAGATTCAAACCAATTAAGATTAAGTATCAAAGATATAGATTACAAAAAAGATGGTTCAAAATTAAAAAGAATTGCTGAAACAAAAAGTGGATTTGAACCATTAAAAGAAAATTTAGATGAATGGATAAACAAGAAAATTAAAGAAATAATGGAAAAAATGTAAAAAAATCGATTTTTCTATTGACAAAATATATAAATAAATGTTATATTAATATCTGTCAACGGAAGTTGGGCGATTAGCTCAGTTGGTTAGAGCACTTGCCTTACAAGCAAGGGGTCATAGG
>OJAW01000689.1_pt1 | contig 22611 bp, 24 predicted proteins | sample 1589151 | NCBI WGS metagenome assembly OJAW01 (sample SAMN03283290) | human gut metagenome | biome: human-associated habitat; material: feces | host: Homo sapiens | place: Peru | collected 2012
AATAATATACTGTTTTACTGTCTTCAGTAGAAGTATATAATGTGTTTGTATTATTATCTGTTAAAACTTTACTAAAGTCTGTTCTTGTTAATACTGTTGATTTGTCTGCAAGTAATTGATTATATAGTGCTTTGTTTGGATCTTCTGTTCCCTCAGTAATAAATAACTTCCCACTTAGTTTCTTACCCATATCGTCACTTTGGTCTACACTTTCATCGTTTGCATACTTAAATTCAATTGTATAACTTTGTGTTACTCCATTAGGTATTACTACACTATAAGCTAGTATTGTATCTGTTGCTGTTCCACTCTTTGGTACATCTTTAAACTCAGTCATATTGTATCCACCATTAGTACTAGTTATTTTGTATTGTAAGTATCCATTAGTTACAAATGTATTTAATAAGTCTTTTATAACTATATTATACTTGTATTCACTTTTACTGTTGTTTTCAACTGTAAATGTTTTGGTATCACTCCATCCTGGTTCAATGTTACTTCCAGATATTGCTCCATCACTATCAGTAAATATTATTTTTAAGTCAGCACTACTTACTGAAACATCTTTTCCCTTTCCTATTATTTGTGCTGTAAAGTATGCTAGTGTTACACTAAGTACTACTACTAGTAAACTAGCAACCACTAATATTGTTTGTTTTTTTTGCATAAATTTCTTCCTCCTTTTATTACATAACAAAAAATGGGTAGACCTTACCTATCCATTTTATTTCATGCAAAAAACTATTTACTTTTAAGTTAGTTAGAAGATAATACCCCCCCCATTTAGTACTTTATTTTGTACTGTAGTTGAAGATATATAACTTAATTTAATTACATAATTATTAGTCATATTGTATTTCCTCCTTCTATCTTAACTAGTTTAATTTTAACATAACTAATTATTTAAAATCAAGTGTTAAATAAAAAATAACTAGTATTAACTAATTATCTTTATTTTCTTTTATATATTGTTTACATAAGTTATCATAATCAATTATTAAGTTATCTAATTCTTCTTTAGTTTTAACTCTTGCCCCACTACTATATTTATGTCCTCCACCATTATAATTACTGGCAAGTTCATTTATAATAGGTCCTCTACTTCTTATGTTAACTTTATATAATTGATTTTTAGTATCATATGTTACAAATAACCATACTACAAATTCTTCTATATTTGAAAAGTCATTTACCATATTTGAAGCACTTGATGCATCTGCATTAAAAGAAGACACTATATCATTTTCTAATATAATGTAAGCAAATTTATTTTTAGTTACTTTTAAATTAGAAGCTATATAACCCATAAGTCTTATTTCACTCATTGGTCTCATATATATATCTTTATAAATATTTTGTATATTAATTTTATATTTCTTTATTACTTCACCAACTTTAAAGAATATTTTATCATCTACTGGATTAAAAAGGAATCTATTTGAATCACTTATTATACCTATTAAAAGTACTCTTGCTATTTCTGGGTTTATTTTTAGCTTAGTATTGTTTACTAAATCAAGAAGTATTTCACAAGTAGAACAAGCATTTACATCAATATATTCTAAACCATTAAATGATTCTACAAATGGATGATGATCTATTTTTATAATATTTTTAAATTTATCAATATTTAAACCATCTATTCTTGACTTATTTGGAACATCTAAAGTTATTACTAGAGATTTATCATAATCAAAATCAAGTGGTTTATCAATATGACCAATGTATTTAAATTTAGAAACACTTGCACCTAAACTATAAACTTTTTTATTTGGAAAGTTTAAAAGAATTATATCTCTTAAGGCTACTTCACTACTTATAGCATCAGGATCTGGTCCAATATGTCTTACTATATATATAAGATCATGCTTCTTTATTTCATTATATATTTTCTTTAAAGTATCTTTATTCATATTTATCTCTTTCTATTTTGTTAAATTATATGTATCTCTTGCTATCATAACTTCTTCATCAGTAGGTATTACATATACAGGCACAGTAGAATCATCACTACTAATTAGTGTAAGTTTTCCTCTTACATTATTTCTTTCATCATCTAATTTAATTCCTAAGCAAGATAGTTTTTCTATTATTTGTTTTCTAGTACTTATACTATTTTCCCCAACACCAGCAGTAAATACAAGTGCATCACATCCACCTAGTTCTACAAAATATTCTGCTATATATTTAACTATTTTATTAACATACATATTTTGTGCAAGTAAGCATCTTGCATTCCCATTATTTATTCCTTCTTCTATGTCTCTTGAGTCACTACTTACTCCACTTATTCCAAGTAAACCACTTTTCTTATTTAAAGCGTTATCTATTTCACTAATATTCATACCAGTTTTTTTCATAACAAAAGGTATTAAACTAGCATCAATGTCTCCACTTCTAGAACCCATAATTATACCTGCATTTGGTGTGAATCCCATAGAAGTATCAATACATTTACCATTTTTAACTGCTGCTAAAGATCCACCATTTCCAATATGACAAGTAATGATTTTAGTTTCTTCTTTACCTAAAATACTAATCATTTTTTCACTTACATATTTATGACTTGTTCCATGAAAACCATATTTTCTTACACCATAGTCTTTATACCATTCATAAGGTACTGGGTATAAAAAGTTTTCTTCTTTCATAGTTTGGTGAAAAGCAGTATCAAATACACCAACTGGTATAGAATTAGGTATAATTTCTTTAAAAGCACGTACACCAACTAAATTTGCTGGGTTATGAAGTGGTGCTAAATCACTTAATTCTTCTACAGTATTAATTACTTCATCAGTAATAATTACACTACTTGCATATTTTTCTCCACCATGAACCATTCTATGTCCAATTGCTTTAATCTCACTTAAATCATTAACTATTTTATTTTCTAATAATTCATTAGTAAGTATTCTAACTGCATCAGTATGATTATTTAAAACAGCCTCTTTCTTAATTTTTTCTCCATTTAATTTGATAGTATAGAAACTATTATCAATTCCTATTCTTTCAAATACTCCACTTATTAATACAGTTTCTTCTGGCATTTCATACATTTGAAATTTTAAACTACTAGAACCTGCATTTACACTTAATATTTTCATTTTTCTTCACTCCTCCATTTAATTATATCAAAAAAAAAGGATAGTTTCTATCCCTTTATTAAAATTTAGTTGTTAAAGTATATTTTACTCACTTGTAAAAGCAAATTAATTATTATAAATCATTATATAAAAAAAGTGAAATTAATTCCACTCTCTTTTGTACTTGAATTTTTTAGTATATAATTCTTCCATTTCATTATACATACAAGTTTCTTTGAAGTCTTCATCTTCAATATTGTTTTTATAGAAATTCTTTCTAAGACATACTATACATAACTTAATAATTTTATATAATTCTTCTTTTGATATTTTAGATTTAAGAAAACTTCTATATGCTCTTTTGTATTCAGTACTTTCTTTATTTAGTCCAAACTCACAAAACTCTTCAGTATATTTTGGTATATCTTTATATTTAATTTCCGTTTTATTACTTGCAATTACAAATATATCTTTATTATCAATAAGAGTTTGTATTTCTTTTTTTGTATAAGATTTTTTTCTATTAAATAATTTATTAGTTAAAATAATTATATCTACTTTGTTTGGAGTTTCTCCTTCGTCTTTATCTTTACCCCAACCTGAACTATAATAATGGTTATATATCATTTTTGTTTTAAGACTAGTCAAGTACTTATAATTCGTATTATTTACTCTGTTATATAAATCTATCATTTCATTTTCAGTTATTACATTTTCATTATTTACTATATCATCATAATATAATTCAGTATGGTACTCATACCCTCCAATTGGACTCCAAAAGTCACATATTGTTTTTTCACACATTTCTTCATCAGTTGTAACACGTACAAATCTATTTAATATTCTAATAAATTCTTCATCTTTAATTGTTTCATAATTATTTAATATATTTTTAATATCTATTAGTAAATTTTTGATAAAACTTTTTATGTCTATATCACTTGTATATAAAGAGCTATAATACATTTTTTCTAATTCATCTAATAAATTGTAATTTAATAATTCTTTTTCCATAATTCACTTCCTTGATGAGTATTATACATTATTATATTTAAAAGTCAACTAAGAAGTTTTATTAGCTAAAATAGAGCCAGTTTTAGCACTTATTTGATAAGTATAAGTTTCATTCATATATTTAAATGTAACCATATATATGAATTTTTTATTTTTTCTTTTCAAATTTATGTTATAGTTATCAAGCATTTCTTTTTTTACTCCTAAGTCTTCTGATATTATAGTTTTAACTTGTTTTCTAGTAATATATTCTAATTTAATATATACTAAAGATATTCCAAATATTAATATAATTGTTAGTATAAATAATATTATTCTTTTTTTAGTTTTATTAAGTGTCATAAGTTCCTCCTAGTTATATTTTACCACATATTTATTTTAGTAGTTAGTAATATTTTACTAATTTGTATATCTTGTAGTCTTTTTTAGATCACCTACTCTTTCTTTTGTTTCATAACCAAAGTCTACTTTTATATTTTCTTTTTCCATATTCATATATATTTCACCCATTAAAGTATATTCTTTAAAAAGAAAAAAAGTACTAAGTACCTTTTAATTTTTATTTAAGTTTATTATGCTAGAAACTGGTATTGAATAATTATTTTCATCTATTTTAATAAGCATATCATTTAAACAGATTATTCCTCCAGGCATAAGTTTTTTCTTTGTATCTTTTAAATACTCAAATGAAGAAATCATTTCTTTAGTTGGCTTACTTGTTTTTTTAATTTCAAATGGATATATTTCTTCTGCATTAAAGAAAACTAAATCAACTTCATGCTTGTTTTTATCTCTAAAATAACTAATATTAGGATTTATACCTACAGCATTATAACTTTTAATTATTTCACTAATTACATAAGTTTCTAAATAATGTCCATTTGCAGCACTCATTTGTAATGTTCTAGCACTTTCATATCCTGCTAAAAAAGCACATAAGCCTGTATCCATCCAAACTATTTTTGGCATATGATTTACTCTTTTTTCCCTACTTAGGTTATAAGGAGTTAGTAAATAAATTATTCCACTTGTTACTAATATATTTAACCATGATTTAGCAGTATTATCACTTATTCCTACTTCACTACCAATTTTAGTGTAATTAAGTTGTTCACCATTTCTACTTGCAACGGTTATCATGAAATTCTTAAAAGTTTCTAAATTAGATATACTTACAGCATTTTCTACATCTCTTGTTAAATATGTTTCAATATAACTATTAAAAAAATATTCTCTTTTCATTTTATCGTTATTATATAGTTCTGGCATTCCACCTTTAAATATGTATTCATATAAAGTATTTACATCTATTAGTTCACTTTTTACAATTTTTTTCGGGTTAAATATTTCTTTAGTTTCAGCCTTTTTATTTATTTCACTATAAGTAAAACTATTAAGTCTTACTATTCCAACTCTACCTGCTAGTGACTCTTGTACATTTTTCATTAGTTTAAATTGTTGACTACCTGTTAGCCAATACATTCCAGGTTTATTTTCATTATCTACTTTTATTTTAATATATGAAAATAAATTGGGTGCATATTGTACTTCATCTATTAGTAAAGGAGCCTTATGTTCTTCTAAAAATAATTTAGGATCTTCTTGAGCCATAGTTCTTAAATTTTCATCATCCAAAGTAACGTAATTCATGTTTTCAGGCATTATACTTTTTAAAAGTGTAGTTTTTCCTACTTGTCTAGGTCCAGTTACAAGCAATACCTTAAATGCTTCAGATACTTCTAATATTGTTTTTTTTGCTTCTCTTTCTATCATTATTTCACCAACTTTCTATAGATATTATACATCATTTTTGTATCAATTTCAATACTACACTTCGAATTTGGATGACTTTCACTTCGAGTTTAGAAAGCTTTCACTTCGAGTTTGGATGGCTTTCACTTCGAGTTTTATAACAATAAAAAAGTACGTTTAGTACTCTTTTATATATTTTACTTTGTTATTAATGTCACCCTTTAATAGATAACTAGAACTAACTAATATGTCTACCTTTTTTTCTTTTAGTATATCTATATTAGTTTCATTTACTCCACCATCTATACTTATTTTAGTTTTTAAATTATTATCAGTTATATATTTTTTTAGTACATCTATTTTATATAGTACACTGTTCAAAAAAGTTTGACCACTTTTTCCAGGGTGTACACTCATTATAATTATTAAATCTAGATATTTTATTAATGAAAATATATCTTTAGGACTAGTTTCAGGATTTATAGCAATACCTACTTCTAAACCATTATTTTTTATGTGATTAATTATATCAATATGATTTTTTACTGCTTCATAGTGAAATGTTATGTATTTAGTATTCAACATACTTAGTTCATCTATATATTTTTCTGGATTTTTAACCATTAAATGTATGTCAAGCATTTTTGTTGTTAATTCACTCAGTTTTGTTACTTCACTAACTGTATATGTTTTATTATCTACAAATTTACCATCCATTATATCTACATGAATATAGTCTACTATCGAGTTATCAAATATTTTAACTGCTTCTTTTGGTGGAATAGTATTACTTAAGAAACTACCACTTACTTCCATGATTTTCCTCCTTAATTAGTTTGACATAACTATCATATCTACTTTTTAATATTTTACCAGCATTTACTCTTTTAATTACATCACAGCCATTTATATTTGTATGACTACATGTGTTATATTTACAATTATAACCAAATTCTTTAAAACCATCACTTATTTCATTCCATTTATAATTTAGTTCTAAACTACTAAATCCTGGGGTGTCTGCGATTAGGCCTTTACACGTTGGTATTAATGTTACAAGTCTAGTTGTATGTTTACCACGCCCTAAAGCTTCACTTACTTCTCCTGTTTTTAAGTTTAGATTTTTATCTATTTTATTTAAAAGAGTACTTTTTCCTGCACCTGTTTGTCCACCTAAAGCACTAACAGAGTTTTTAAGTTCTTTTCTTATTTTTCTAATTTCAGTATTTTTGTATACTTTGTAACCTATTTTTTTGTAATATTTTAAAGTACTCATAATACTTTTCTTTTCTTCTTTTGGTATTATATCTAACTTTGTTATTACTATAATTGGTTTTATGTTATTGTTTTCTGATAATACTAAGAACTTATCAAGTAAGTATGTACTAAAGTCTGGTGTTTTAGAACTTACTACTATAAATAATTTATCTATATTAGATATAAGAGGTCTTATTAGAGTATTTTTTCTATCTTGTACACTTTCAATGGTTTTGTTTTCTTCATTAAATAAGACATTATCTCCTACAGTTAGTTTTATATTTTTTAGTTTTCCTCTTACAGTACATAGGAAAACTTCTGTACCCTTAAGTACAGAATATAAGTCTTTATTTATGCTTATTATTTTTCCATCACTATTCTTCATCTGGTAATATTATGTCCTCCACTACATCTGGTGTTTTAGTTATTGTTATTGAAAATTCTCCTGGAGATGTTACAACCGTACCTTTAGATCTACTTTGATTAGTTATTGTTCCTGGTGGTAGCAAACTATTTTCAACATATTTTTTTTCTACTGTTAAGTTATATTTTTTAGCAAATTCATCTACTTGTTCAACTGTGTATGTTGTGAAATCTGGGTACAATATTTCTTTATCAGGAATAAATAATTTTATTGTATCTCCTTTTTTAATAGTTGTCCCTTTTTCTGGACTAGTTTTTATAACTGTGTTATCTTCATATGTATCTGTTTCTTTAACTTTTTCTTTTTCTATTATTACATTACATAAATCTTTACATTTTGTATCAAGTATTCCTTTTACTTCAAAATAGTTCATTCCTGTATAGTCTTCTAATTGAAAAGTATTTTCTCCACTAGAAATTATTATACATATTGTTTTTCCCTCTTTAACTATTGTGCCTGCTTCTGGGCTTGTTTTTATAGCATAGCCTTCTTCAATTGTATCACTTGAATCATATTTATAGTCTTCTTCACCGCAACTTACTGTAAAACCTTGTTTAACAAGTTTATTAGTTGCTTCTACTTTACTAAGTTTACTTACATCTGGTACACTTAGTGTTTTTCCTTTACTTATATGTGGAAGTAAGAATACTATTACTGCGGCTAAAACTATTAGTCCAGTAAATATACTTGCAAAAATTATTAGTATTTTCTTTTCACTTTTTGTTTCTTCTAATTCTTGTTTTTTCATTTTCTCCATACTCTCTTTTTCCTGTTTTTTTATTACCTCTACTGCTTCATCTAGACTTTTTGTTTCTTCTAAATCATTTTCTTTATATTTATATACGAGTTTAGGCTCATTTATTCTACTTTCATCTAACGCTGTTATTATGTCTTGATGCATTTCTCTTGCATCTTTATATCTATTTTGTGGGTTTTTTGCTGTTGCTTTTAATATTATGTTCTCTATACTTTGTGGTAATTCTGGTAATATCTTCCTTATGCTAGGAAGTGGTTCTTTTAAATGTTTTAAAGCAATTTCAACTGCATTATCTCCTTTGTATGGTACTTGACCAGTTAATAGTTCATACATTAAAATTCCCATTGAATATATGTCACTTCTTATAGTCGAACCCTTGCCTGCTGCTTGCTCTGGAGGTAAATAGTGGACACTACCCATTACTGAATTAGTTTGAGTTAATTGAGTACTATTTAAAGCCATTGCAATACCAAAATCAGTTATTTTAATCATTCCATTATCTAGTATCATTATATTTTGAGGTTTTATATCTCTATGAATTATATATGAGTCATGAGCGTGTGCCATTCCATCTGTTACTTGACTCATTATATCAATTACTTCTGTAATTGTTAGGCTTCCTCTTCTTTTTAATAATTGTTTTAGAGTTTTACCTTCAACATATTCCATAACTATGTAGTACTGACCATCTTCACTATCAAAGTCATAAATTTGTACTATGTTAGGATGATATAAATTACTAGCACTTAAGGCTTCTCTTTGGAAACGTCTTACAAATTTTTCATCTGTTGCTAAATCTCCACGAAGTACTTTAACGGCTACATTTCTATCAAGTATAGTGTCATATGCTAAATATACATTAGCCATTCCACCCTCTCCTAAAGTTCTTATTATAGAATATCTATTGTTTATCTTTGTCCCTTTAATTATCACTAAACTACACCTTCCCTACTTAAATAGGCTATTGAAATATTGTCATTTCCACCTCTTAAGTTACTTTTTAATATCAATTTATCCACTTTTTCTTCTATATCTAGGGTATTATCATTTAATACTCTTTCTATTTGTTCTTTTGTTACCATATTTGTAAGTCCATCACTACATAAGAAAATTCCATCAACACTTGTTTCTACATCAAATATATCTGCATCTACATTTTCAGCTGCACCTAGTGCTTTCATAAGCACATTCTTTTGAGGATGATTTTCTGCTTCTTCAGGTCTTAATTCTCCACTTTCAACAAGTACATTTACGAGTGTGTGGTCTTTTGTTACTTTATATAATTTTCCTGACTTGAAAACAAATCCACTAGAATCACCTACGTTTGCAAATATTAGATAATCTTTAGATAGTACTGCACATACTAAAGTTGTACCAAGACCATTTGCATCAACATGTTCTTCTGCATATCTTATTATATTTGTATTTACTTCTTCTATTATTTCTTTTAACCAAGTTATAGCATCAATTTTTGTTCCTAAAGAACTCATGCTTTGAAATCTGCTTCCAATTGTTGTAACAGCCATAGAACTTGCTACTTCTCCTGCCTTATGGCCACCCATTCCATCTGCTACCATAAGTAAATAGTCTCCACTTATGTTCTTAACTATGGTAACAGAATCCTCATTATGACTTCTTACTTTTCCTGGGTCTGTTTGATAATGTGTTAACATATAACACCTCTTTCTTACTTAATTATATACAACTAAATTATAACATAAAACTTTTTTTAATGGAATAGTTATGTTATAAATAATATTTTAAATATGTAAATATAATGAAAAAGACTAACTATTAGTTAATCAATTCATTCTTTTAAATATTAAAACCACTTTTTTGATAATTTTTTTGCTCTTTCAGAGTTTTCTAAGTATTCTTTTTCTGTTAGTCGACTCATCCCAGAAAAACAAGTTTCAGTTCTATCAACTCTTGAGTTTTCAATAATTTTATTTAACTCTATGTTGTTTTTAATTTTGTCTACACAATTATTAATGTGTTTGCTTTCTTTAAAATTTTACCCTCCTTTTTAGAGATTACTATCATGACTTGCCTTTAATTGTCCACAAGCACCTTTTATACCTTTTCCCATCTCTCTTCTCATTTGTACATTAATTTTGTTTTTGACTAGTTCGTCATAAAAAGCATTTATTTTTTCTTTAGAACTTCTTTTAAAATTACTACTTGTACTATTATAAGGTATTAAGTTTACATAAACTAATTTTCCTTTTAAAAGACTAGCAAGTTCCTTAGCATTTTCTATGCTATCATTAATTCCTTCTAGTAATATATATTCCATTGTTACTTTTCTATTAGTTTTAGAAATGTAATAATCTACTGCAGACATTAACTCATCCATTTTATATGCTTTACTAATGGGCATTAGTTTTTCTCTAATACTTTGGTTTGGAGCATGCAAACTTATTGCTAAATTGACTTGAGTATCTAAATCTGCAAACTCTTTAATTTTTGGTACTATACCACAAGTACTAACTGTGATTCTTCTAGAACCTAAATCAATTCCTTTAGGACAATTTAATATTTTAATAGCCTTTACTAAATTTGTAAAGTTATCAAATGGCTCGCCTATTCCCATTACAACTATGTTATCTACTTTAATGTTTTCTAGTTTTTCTATAGTTAAAACTTCTAATATAATTTCAGAAGTGGATAGGTTTCTTACTTTTTTTAGTTTACCACTTTCACAGAAAGCACAAGCCATGTTGCAGCCAATTTGTGTACTTATACATATACTATTTCCATAGTTGTGTTTCATAAGTACTACTTCTATACTAGAGTCTTTTACTTCAAGTAAGTACTTATTTGTATCTATACTTTTTAATTCTTCTAAAACATTTAAGTATTTTAGTTCATAGTTATTATTTAAAAATGCTTTTAGTTCTTTACTGATATTAGTTATTTCATCAAAAGAAGCAACTCTTTTTTTATATATTCCTTCAAAAACTTGAGTGGCATTAAATTTTTTGAAGCCATTTTCTACTAAAATACTTTCAAGTTCTTCAAGTGTTAAATCAAATATACTATTCATTTGTAAGCACAGCCTTTATTCTTCTTACACCAGCACTAGATGCTTCTTCTTTAATTATTTTGAAGTGTCCTAATTCACTTGTGTTTTTAACATGTGGTCCCCCACATAATTCTTTAGATACATTTCCTATACTATAAACTGTAACTATATCAGGATATTTTTCTATAAACATGCATTCAGCACCTGAATTAATAGCATCAGACTTACTCATTTCTTTTACAGTTACATCTAACCCTTCTTTAATCCACTCATTTACTAAGTCTTCAGTTTTCTTTTTTTCTTCATCAGTTAATTTGTGGTCACAAGAGAAATCAAAACGCATTCTCTCATCAGTTATATTACTACCTTTTTGGTGAACATTTTTATCAACTACTACTTTTAATGCAGCATTAAGTAAGTGAGTTGCAGTATGGTATTTTGTTTCTATTTCTGAATTTCCAGCAAGTCCACCTTTAAATTTACCAGCACTTGCAGTTCTAGATAATTCTTGATGTTTTTTAAATCTTTCTTTAAAGCCTAGAGTATCCACTTTGATTTTTGCATCATGTGCTAGTTCTTCTGTTAGTTCAATTGGAAAACCATATGTATCATATAAATGGAATGCTGTTTCAGCGTCTATATCTTTATTACTTACTTTATTAAATTCTCTTAACCCTTTTTCTAGAGTTCTATTAAATTTTTCTTTTTCATTTTTTAGTACTTCTAATACGACATTTTCGTTTTCTGTTAGTTCACTATAATACTTTTTATATTTACTAATTATAAGTTTCGCTATTCTTTGTTCCCAGTCACTACTTATATCTATTTCTAGTTTTTTAGCATGACGTATAGCACGTCTTATAAGTCTTCTTAAAATGTAACCTTGGTCAGTATTACTTGGTTTAATACCAGCAGGGTCAGCACTTATAAATACAGCAGTACGAATGTGGTCAGCAATAATTCTCATACTTTCTTCGTTTCCTATGTAAGGTTTTTTAGCTATATCACTAATTAAATCTATTACATCTTTCCATACACTCGAAGTGTAATTGTCTAGTACTCCTTCTAAAACAGCAGTTGCTCTTTCATAACCCATTCCAGTATCAACATTCTTTTTAGGTAGTTCAGTAACATTACCATTTTCATCTTTATAAAATTCCATAAAGACATTATTCCATATTTCTACCCATCTATCATCTTCCGGGTCAAACACCTCAGGTATTTCGTCATTACTTCTAAAATAAAATATTTCTGTATCAGGACCACATGGACCAGAAGTACCAGCTATCCAGAAATTATCTTCTACAGTTCTTGCAATTCTTTTTTCAGGAATTCCTAAACTAAGCCATTTATTATGACTTACTTCATCAAATGGAATGTTACCGTCTCCAGCGTAAACTGTTACAGCAAGTCTTTCAATAGGTATATTTAATATTTTAGTTAAAAACTCAAAACTATAACCAATACTTTCGTCTTTAAAGTAATCTCCTAAACTCCAGTTACCTAACATCTCAAAGAATGTATGATGTGTTGTATCTCCAATCGCGTCTAAATCATTAGTTCTAACGCATTTTTGATAGTCAACTAATCTTGTTCCATATGGATGTGGTTGTCCCATTAAATAAGGTATTAATGGTTGCATACCAGCAGTGTTAAACAGTACACTCGGGTCATTTTCAGGCACTACTGGTGCACTTGGTATTTGCTTATGTCCTTTGCTTACAAAATAATTAATATATAAATCTTTTAAATTCATTTTTCTTCACTCCTTCTTTTATAATTTAATTGCCATTTTATTTCATATAAACCGCTAATATAAGTTCTTCACAAACTCTATTTTTTTCTCTTTCTAGTTTCTTTAAACTTTTATCTGGTGTAGGTAAATCTTCTGACATTGTTTACCTAAATCTTCAATTGCTTTTCTAACTGTTTTTCCCACTTTGTAGTGAGTATTTAGGATTTGCATTTTGTACAATTAAGTAGCAGGCATATCTACTTAGCTTATAGTCCAAGATAATTTTAGAAGAAATCCCTGTTTTTACTATTTTGGTGTTTACACCAAAATTGGAATTAACGCTTTTATTCCTTTGAGAACAAGCAATTTGTGCTTGGTCTATAACAACAGAAAAGTATCTACATGATAAATTGATATTAGTTTTAAATCTCACTTAGCTTACTTTCCAACTCTTCTATCGATCCATCATTATTTATTACATAATCATAGTCATTATAATTATCAAGTGCAGTTTCAGTAATATGTTGTTTTTCTTTTTCAGTCAAAATATTCATATCTTTTCTAGTAATATGTACACTTACTACATTACTAAATACTTTCTTTATATCTTCTATCTCTTCAGGAAATCTTGCATCTCCTATAATTATGACATCAAAGAATTTACTATAAACTTTTATGTCTTCTATTGTTCTATTAATAAAGAATTTATCGTCTATTGTATTTCTTATAATGTCTGTTCCTAAAACTTGTAATAAAGTTCTAGGCTTTGTCTCGTCAAAGCCATCCCAGTCACTTATTCTTTTAGCATATTCTTTTATATAACTTGCATAGAATAAGCAAATTACTTTTTTCCCAAGACTTTCATACTTCTTTTTTATTATTTCCATAGAAGTATCTTTACCACTTCTAGCTTTACCTGATAGTATTATTATCTTTGCTTCTTCTGTTCTCAATTCCATAAATTCACTCTCCTTAAATAAGTTCTGTATCCATTATATAACACAAACATATTTTTGTAAATACTATTTTAACTTTTTTGTATATAAATATTCTTCAATGTGTATTTGATCTTCTAAAACTATCTCTTTTAACTCTTTAAAAAGTGTCATGAATGGAGTATAGAAGTAGTTATATGCTGAACCACTTGTTCTTATTCTAACAGCAGTTCTATTTTTAGGATGAAATAAATCTTGTTTTTCAGTGTTAACCTTATTAAAACTAATTTTAATTAAGCCCTTATCCTTTATTATTTTAAAAGACGGACCTGAATCACGCGGATAATCATCACACTTCCATACTATTTTACCTTCGTTTACCAGATTAGTATAGTAGTCTTGCTTTTTTATGATTTCAAATTTTCTATCATTCATTTTAGAATAATCTTCATAACTAATAAATTTATTATCAAAATGTCCTAAAAATTCACTCATGTAATAATCAAAACTACTTTGGTTAAACACGTCAGCACTAATAATAGTTTCATATAATTTCGAAAACAACTCATAAATTTGATAGTCTTCTTTTGTTATGACAAACTCACTTGTATTTTCTACTACAAAATACAAGTCTAAATTAGGTGCATACTCTATAGTTAGTTTTTTATTACCATTTAAAATTGTAATATATCCATAATCATTATTAAAACTTTTATCTAACTCCATAAAACCTCCCTTCAAATAAAAAAGATGGCACATAAGGAGTGCAACAAATGCACGGTACCATCCTATTATTTACTTAATTACATATAACGGTGTTATCCGGCCAAGATTAATGGCACTTAAAGAATAGCTTCAGAATAAACTTCTTACTCTTTTCCACCAACCAAGAGTTCTCTATTTAGAATATCTTATCTTACTTATTTCTTTTTTAACATTTTCTTCTTTTGCATATCCAAAGAATTCATATTTTTCATCAAAGAATATATACAAACTTTTTAACATTGCAACAACTGGAGTTGCAATAATCATTCCCATTATACCAAAGAAATGTCCAAAAATCAATAATGATATAACTATTGTAACTGGATGTAAGTCTAGTTTTTTTCCTATTACAATTGGATGTAAGAAGTTGCTTTCAAGTGCTTGTGCAATTATAATAAATATTAAAACTAATAAACCAGTTACTGGACTTTGACTAAATCCTACAAGAATTGCAGGTATTCCACCAATGTAAGGACCGATATAAGGAATAATGTTAGTAAATGCACAGAAGAATGCAAAGAATACAGGTGCATTAAGTCCAATTAGGCTAAATCCTATAATTGAAATTATAAAAAGTATTAGTGTATCAATAAATGTTCCATTAATGAAACTATATACAATTCCACCTAGTTCACTAAATATTCTTTCAGTATCAGCCTTAAACTTCTTAGGTACAATATTTAAAATATGTTTACTAAAGTTATTAAAGTTAAATAACAGATAGAAACCTATTACTACACCTATTGCAAATTTACCTATTCCACTTGCTAAATCTTGTACTATAGTTATAACCTTAGTAGGCATATCTGTACTTATACTCTTTGAAAAATCATTAACATAATTTATAAAATCAACTTTAACACTAGACATATCTATATTAGTACTATCAGTAATTCTTAAGAATACTTTATCTACTATTTCTTCACCATTTTTAAGTAAGTCAGGTATCATTTTAGCAATATCATTAAGTTGTGTTATTAAACTTGGTATAATTGCTAAACAAAATAAATAAATTGCTACAAAGAATAATAAGAATACTAAGACAGTTGATAAACTCCTTTTCATTCCATGACTTGTTAATTTGTTAACTAGTGGATTTAGAAGCCATGCAATTATAAATCCAATAAAGAAAGGACTTATTACACTTAAAATTGTACCAATTATTGGAAATATATTAAGTGTTCTTAGTAAAAATATTATTCCTCCAATTAATGCTATTACCATTACAAAATAACTTAATTTTAATATTTTATTTCCTGTTGTTATTGCTTCATTTAATTCTTCAATATTTACTTTTTCTTTTTTCATAATGTCACCTTCTTACTTAATTCTATCAAATATTTATTAAAATATAAACAAAAATGTAAAATTGTTTACAAAAAAAGTAAAGCAACCAGTTATTTAGTTGCTTTTCATTAATTGGTTAGCAGTCTTAGCAAGAGTTTTCTTTTCTTTTTTCATTAGTTTCATGATATCTTTACTATATTTACTAGCTACTACTCCTACCGTTACACCACCTAACATATACATTAGATTCTTCATGTAATCACCTCATTATTAGGTTTAACATTTTTTTATTTTTTATACGAAAAATGTTTTTAATGAAGTAAGCCTGTTTTCGGAAGTATTTTCTTTAATACTATAGTTTAAACTATCTAATGAACCTACAATAATTAAACTTTTTTTAGCCCTTGTTACTGCCGTATATATTAGTTTATTATATAACATTCTTTTCATACTTTTTGGCAGTACTAGAATAACATTATCATATTCACTACCTTGACTTTTATGAACACTTATTGAATATGCTAAAGAAAACTCTTCAAATTTATTTTTAGTATACGATACAATATTTCCATTATAGTTTATTTCTACAATAGGATTTTTACTATTAATAATTCTAGAGATGTAACCAATGTCTCCATTATATATATTGTTATCAACATCATTTACTAGTTGAATTACTTTATCTTGTTCTCTAAATAATGTATTTCTTATAACTATTTCGTTTTTAGAGTCAGTTTCCTTATTAAATATGTCTTGCATTAAAGCATTTATGCTGTCAATTCCATTTTCACCTTTATACATTGGTACTAAAACTTGTAAGTTATCTATATTTAAATCTTTTTCTTTTGCTTTTAAAAGAATTTCAGTTAAATAGTTTCTAATAAGTAAGTCTTGTGTGTTTATAAAATTAAAGTCATTATGTTTGGGAGGAATATTAGTAAACTCGTATCTTTCTTTAATTAGTGTAGAAAGAGAAATTATGTATGAATCTTTTTTAGTTCTATATATTTCAGTTAAATATATTTTAGGTAACTTTTCTACTTCTAATAAGTCTTTTAATATGTTCCCTGGTGCAATACTAGGAAGTTGATTAGCGTCTCCTACTAAGATAAGTTTTATATTAGGTACTAAGCCATCTAGCAAACTATTAAATAAGAAAATATCTACCATACTTACTTCATCTATTATTACTAGTTTTGTTTTTACTGGATTAAATCTGTTAACACTAAATTCTTTTGTTTCCTTATTCCATTTTAGAAATTTATGTATTGTACTTGTTTTTCTAAGTACGCTTTCACTAAGACGCTTTGATGCTCTTCCAGTTGGTGCTAATAAAGTGATATCAGAACTTGTAATACTAGGATTTAACTGTTCATATATATCTACTACTGCTTTAATAATTGTGGTTTTACCTGTACCTGGTCCTCCTGAAATAATGAAAAAGTTATTTGTTAAACTATTTATTACTGCATTTTTTTGGTCAGTGTTAAACTTTATATCATTAACTTTTTCATAAGTATTTATCATACTTTCTATTTTTTCTTTAGAATTAACGTCTGTTATTTTAGTTAAATAATCTATAGAAGAGGCTACACTGGTTTCAGTTTCATAAATATAATTGAGAGTAATATACTCTTTAACTTTGACTACTTCCATAGTTGTTATTAAATCTTCTAGAGTACTTAGAAATAAGGTTGAAGGAAGTGTATCATTAAAAAACTTTGACATATATAAATATAAAGACTCTTTGTCTACTAAAGTGTTACCTGTTTCGTAGCACATATTTTTAATTGAATACTTTATTAAAGCACTTACTCTTATGTTATCAAATTCATTATGAAAACTTGTATATATTTTATCTAATTTTAGGAAATTTATATCATTTTCTAAAGCATATATATTGTTTTCTATTATATCAAAACACCTACTTTTGTATTTATTTATTATTTTTAATGATTCATCTGTTGTAAAACCAAGTTTATTAAATTCAAGTATTATTTCTTGTTCTTTTTCAAATTCATTCATTTTATTACTTAATTCATTTAGTTTTTTTTCATTCATTCCTTTTATTTTTAAAAGAAGTGGATTTTTAGCTTTTATTTCTTCAATAGTATTTTCTTTAAAGGTGTCAACTATCTTTTTTGCTGTTTTTTCACCTATTCCTTTAAATATTCCACTACTTAGGTAACTTATTAAACCATCAGTGGTTGATGGAACAACATTAGAATATTCTTTAACATTAAATTGAAGTCCAAATCTTGGATGAGTTACTAATGAGCCTTTAAACATATATGTTAATTCACTATTTAGTGATACAAAGTTTCCTGTAAATGTAATTGTTCTACTTACAAATTCTTTTAAGTCTTCACTAGAAGATTTCACTCTAAAAAGTCCAACTTTATAACCTGTTGAACTTTCATATAATATTCTTACAACATTTCCTTCTATATAACTATTATTTTCCATGTATTCAATATAACACAAATTAATAAGAAAAGAAAGAGCAGAAAAGAAAAAAAGATTACTTAGTTGGTAACCTTTTCATATTTGTTTAAGATTAGTCTTGCTCTATAAATTTTTTTCATTTCAAATTTTAGCATATTGCATGGCTTCTTCACTTACTTTTTTTCACGAAGTAGTTAATCAACTCATGAATAATATAACGTATAAAAAAATCAATATTAAAATGAATCAATATTGATTTTAAGATTTTTAATTCCATCATTATATGCTTTTGCTTGAATTAAATTTCTAATAGATTTAGCCACTACTCCTTGCTTACCTATTACACGTGGCATATCACTTTCACTAACTAGTATTTCAAGAATGTTATCTTCTTCTGTTTGAAAACGTTTTACTTTAACTAAGTCAGCTTCTTTAGCAATATTTGATACTAGGTATTCAGCAAATTCTTCTATACTCATTATTTGCTCACTTTAGAATCATGAAATTTCTTCATAACTCCAGCTTTACTTAATAGATTCTTAACTGTGTCTGTTGGCATAGCACCATTATTTAACCACTTTAATGCGATTTCTTCATTTATATTAATTTTAGAATCTTCAAGTGGGCTATAAGTACCAACTAATTCGATAAAAGAACCATCTCTTCTATCATGACTATCAGCTGCAACTATTCTATAGAAAGGTCTTTTTTTAGAACCCATTCTTTTTAATCTTAATTTTACCATAATACTTTCCTCCTCTTTGTATGAATATAATACCACTTATTAAAAAAGATGTCAACCTTTTTTGGTTTACATCAAATAATTTTCATTTACTTCATGGTCTACTTTATCATCTATTTCTTCATTTGATATGTCATCTATTATATCAAAGTCTTCATAATTGTTATCCATTATTTGTACTCTTACTTTAGTATCTCCTATTATTTCAATTCCTAAACATTTTTCTATTTCATAATTTATTTTATTATTTGTACTACTTACATCTACTACTGTAGGATTTTTTAAACTAGTTATAATTATTTCTGAATCATTAGTTAATACTTGATCATTATTTAAGTGAACACTAACAATTTCAGTGTAATTAATTTTTCTTGCATCTACATTGGTTTTAGTATTATTATCAAAACTATACCATATGTTAACATCAAAACTTCCTGTAATTTTCACCTTACCATCTATACTTTCACCTTTCATGGTATGATTAATCACCCAACAGCCAAGCACGGTATCTATTTTATCAGTTGTAAAAAGTTCATATTTGTTTCTAAAAGTTTTTTTCCCTTTTCCAATGACAGCTTTTGTAACTATTTCTTTAAACATAGTTTCCCTCCATTACTAATATATGACATATACCTAGAAAAGTTACTTTACAGGTTTGTGTAAATTAAATAGAAAGGATACTTATTATATGTTAAAATATAATTGGTGATATAATATGGATTATAAAGATGTAATTGAAAAAATTTTTAATGATGATTTTGATAAAGTTAATAGTTATAGATATCAGGATATTATAAATTATTTAAATACTGTAAATGATAGTTTTACTCTTGAAACTTATTTTATTAGTATGGATGATGTACTAAATAAATTAAAAAATAAAGACTACTTTGTTGATTTAAATATGTATGCTTCAAATAGTACTTTAAAGTGTCCTTTTCCATTTAAAAAAGTTATTAAATTAATTAGAGATAACTTGAATAGAAGTATTACTAAGTTAAATATTCCTGAAGCTATTATTGAAAATGATATTTCTTGGTTAAAAGAATTTAAGAACTTAAGTGAATTAACAATTAGTAGTATTAATTTTTTAAATAAAGAAAATTTAGATTATATAGTTAATAATACAAGTATTAAAAAGCTTATTTTTGAGGATTATTCTATTTCGATTCCAGAAATTGATGGACTTATTTTAATAGATAATGGGGAAAAGAATATTGGTTATTATAATGGACTAGAATTAGAAAATACTATAACTAAAAAGAATAAAAATAGTGTTAGTGTTACAACAAATACTTTTGATTTTAAATATATGGATAGTGTATTAAAGTGTAAAAGTGATAATATTAATTTAATAGAAATTAATGGGAATAAAGAAGAATTTAAAATTATGTTTGATGGAAAAGATGTTACTATTGAAGTTTCTTCTAGAAATATGGATATTTCAAAGGATTTTGTAATGTTTTTTAAGAATAAGGGCTATAATGTTAAAGAAGTTATTATTAATATGGAGTTACCTGGTAAAAATATATTAGATAAAGAAAAAATTAAGTATTTAAGTTATGACTATGAAGAATTAGATAAACTTAGTAAAGAAGTTGATTTGAGTGTTAAATTTTCTGTTATTGATATATCTAGTTATGAAGATTATAGAGGATTAGTTGAAAGCATGAAGTATTATAAAAAAGTTATTACTGATTATGATTTGTCTCCAGTAGAAAGGTTAACTTTTGCTTATGATTTAGTTAAGTCTTTTTCTTATAAAGAGAGTCCAAATGAGAAGAATGAATCAAGAAATCCTTATAAAATTATTAGAAGTGGTTATATAGTGTGTGCTGGGTATACGGCTATGTTAGAGGAAATTATGTCTAATATTGATGATAAAGTTAGTATAAGTGATTTTGGTGTTACCTGTTATAATGATGATGGTACTTATGAACACCATAGTCGTGCGATGGCTAGGATAGATGATGATAAATATAATATACATGGATTTTATATAATGGATCCTACTTGGGATAGTTATAAGAAAAATGGTAAAGAGGTTTTAAAAGAAGACTATAATGCACTTGATTTATATAGATATTTTTTGGTTCCAATTAGTGAATATAACCGAGTATTTCCAAATGATTCTAGTGTTGGTGTTTTTGATTTTAAATATAGAAATTTAAATAATGAGTTAGTTAATAATGAATTTTTTAATAAGGAACATAATGATTTTGAGTTTAGTCAAGAAATAACTAAAATATATGGTAAAGATACTAGTAAAGAAGAAATATTAAAAAGTATTAATAGTCCTAAAATTGAATTTAATACTTTAATGGAGATTATTAAAAATACAAGACTTGCTGAAGGTTATAATAATGAACAAGTTAAAGAAGAGATGGAAAAAATAAAAAGAATTTACGCTAGATTTTATCCTGAAATAGATAGTGTTAGTGAGAGTATTAAAAGATAAAAAAGATACTAATTTAGAAGTTAGTACCTTTTTTCTTAGTAATTTATTATATATCAAGTTCATACGGATTAGATGCACTTCCGTCTCCACTTTTCCAATTAGTTGTTCCAATAATTGATATGACTGGTCTTATAACATTTAAAAGTGTAGATTTACCACTTCCACTTTCTCCAGTAATAGTAATAAATTCACCCATATCAAATTTAAGACTTACTTTACTTATACCACTTGATACAATTCCCTTTTTATAATAAAACTTGCTTACATTCTTAAGTTCAAGCATATTATCCCTCCTCATATATAATTTTACACTATAAAAAAAATATACATACTTTACATTTCGTATGTATACTTTTGATTGATTTAGCACCCACTTGAAGTTTCTACTATTTCATAAGGTGTCTTTGATGTCCCATTTCCTGTACTATATTTGATACAAGATTTGAGAGAAACGGCAGGACGCACAGAGAACGATGTGATCACGCGGTCGCTCAAGGAGCCAGGGTTGTAGGAGCCGCACCAATATCAGTCGAACGCGATAGAGCCATTCCAGCCGTAAGGGGAAAGAGACCAGGAATCTGCACCGCCTATAATACTTTCTCCATTTGCATTTGTGTAATACCATGCATATGGTGCAGTTAAATCTGCAATATATTTTCCTCCAGCATATGCTATTTCGTCTGCTGTCATTAATCCTATTGGGTATGTTAGTTTTGCTTCATTATTATTTCCTGAAAATGCATCTTTGTTATTTGTACAGTTATAGGTAGGTGTTTTATTTGTAACTAGTCTTTCATATGAAGCATAATAAAAACGATTTGTTGTTGAATAAGTTTGTCCACTAGCAAGAGTTCTGTCATTACAATATATTGCAGTTGTACTTAAATATTTTCCATAATCAGTTTTTAGATTATTTTCATACCACGTAT
>OJAW01000690.1_pt1 | contig 22605 bp, 19 predicted proteins | sample 1589151 | NCBI WGS metagenome assembly OJAW01 (sample SAMN03283290) | human gut metagenome | biome: human-associated habitat; material: feces | host: Homo sapiens | place: Peru | collected 2012
CATCATTGTAATAATAATTCTTCGGCAAGTCAACATCATCACGTTTTCCCATATCCCGTTTATACTCCTTGTCAAGCGTATTTGGGGCATATTCCAGATGACCGGTAACAAAAAACTCTCTTCCACCTCGTGCCATCACGATACTGACTCCACTTTCCTGCGATTCGGCAATAATGTCGAGTCCCGGAACCTTGATGATATCCTCACGGCGCACTTCAGTATGGCGACTATGCGGCATGTTGAAATAATCATCGAATCCGCGGAAAATAGGAAGAGTAGAATCAAGCGGCTTCTGTGGAAATATACCAAACATCTTTTTATCCAGCTGATATTTTGGAACTCCATAGAAATGGTATAATCCTGCCTGAGCACCCCAACAGATATACAATGTTGATGTAACGTGGGTGCGTGCCCAATCGAATATTTCCGTGATTTCCTTCCAATACTGCACATCTTCATACTCCATGGTTTCTATAGGAGCACCGGTTACAATCATGCCATCAAACTTCTGTTTAGACAATTCCGGGAAGTCCTTATAAAACATCATCATGTGTTCTATAGGTGTATTCTTTGGAGTATGACTCTTCAGTTTCATGAAATAAACTTCCAACTGGAGTGGCGTATTGGAGAGCAGACGCACAAGGTCTGTTTCCGTTGTAATCTTAAGCGGCATCAAATTGAGCACACAGATCTTCAATGGACGAATTTCCTGGCTATGAGCACGGCTTTCATCCATGACAAATATATTTTCATGCTTCAGCAATTCTATTGCAGGAAGCTTATCTGGTAGTCTTAATGGCATATTCTGTTTTTCCCTTTCTTTTTAATTTGGTGCAAAGTTACTAATTTTAGGCGATTTAAACAAAAAAAGGATGCTAAATTTCTATAGCATCCTTTAATTAATTACGATTTATTCATTTTACCAAAGCTCCAGACGCTCATTCTTAGGAATGAACATCTTGTCGCCCTGCTTTACACCGAATGCCTCATACCAGGCATCAATGTGAGGAAGAGCACCATCTACACGCCACTTGCCAAGCGCATGAGGATCGTTCTTCACACGGTTGCGGATTTCCTTCTCGGTGATGTTCTGACCCCATACACCTGCGTAAGCAAGGAAGAAACGCTGAGCAGCAGTAAAGCCATCCTTGTTCTTCAAAGGCTTCTTGGCTGTCGCATTCTTGAAGGCATTGAAGGATACCATCAAACCACCATGGTCGGCAAGGTTCTCACCCAATGTAAAGCGACCGTTGGCATTCAGGTCAGGCAATACCTTGATGTTGCTGAAGAAATCAGCATACATATCTGCACGCTTGTTGAAGCCCTCAGCATCAGCAGCGGTCCACCAATCCTTCAGGTTACCGCTGGCATCATACTGGCGACCCTGATCATCGAATCCGTGAGTCATCTCATGACCAATCACTACACCGATAGCACCATAGTTGAATGCCGCGTCTGCCTTGGCATCAAAGAATGGATACTGAAGGATACCTGCAGGGAAGCAGATCTCATTGGTGGTAGGATTATAGTATGCATTCACAGTCTGAGGAGTCATATACCACTCATCTCTGTTGACTGGCTTACCAGCCTTCTCAGCAATCTCCTTATTGTTGCGGAACTGACGGCAAGCCATCACATTCTCATAGAAACTCTTGGATGGGTCGATGGTAAGCTTGCTATAGTCGGTCCACTGGTTAGGATAACCAATCTTGACATAGAACTTATCGAGCTTATTGTGGGCAGCAGCCTTGGTCTCTGCACTCATCCACTTCTGAGCATCGATACGCTGACCGAGACTCACCTGGAGATTCTTGACCAAAGTCTCCATCATCTTCTTGGATGACTCAGGGAAGAACTTCTTGCAGTAGATTCTGCCGAGTGCCTCACCCATCTGAGCATCTACCTGAGAGGTAGCACGCTTCCACAATGGATGGTCTTCCTTTCTGCCGCTCATGGTCTTGCCGAAGAAATCGAAGTTTGCCTCACGGATTTCATCGGTGAGATAAGCAGAAGAACTGCCGATGACACTCCACTCCATCAAAGCCTTCAAGGTCTCAGCATCCTCTGCAGCAGTAATCTTGTCGTAACCAGCCATGAATGCAGGCTGACCCACAATCATCTCCTGGATATACTCGCTCTTGATGCCCTCGCCGTTAGCCAATGCCTCGAGAGGAATGTTTGGATAATTCTCCTTAAACTGCTTCAGGCTCATCTTGTTGTAGTTAGCCTGTGGGTCACGGAGCTCGGTACGGCTCTTGGAGATAGTAGCAAGACTGGTCTCGTGGAGGAATACCTTCTGTGCCTTCTTGGCAGCATCGGCAGCAGAGAAGCCATAGAGCTGGAACATCTTTGCCACGTAGGTCTTGAAAGCCTCACGGATGGCTACGGTAGCAGCATCGTTGTTGAGGTAGTAATCCTTGGAACCGAGAGTCAAGCCACCCTGCATCACATTATAGATGTTCATGGTAACGTTCTTCTCGTCAGCACCGAAACCGGTACCGAAACCTACGCCCAAGCCCTGCATGGCATACTTCACCTGCAAGTTCTGGAGATCAGCCTTGGTCTTGGCAGCAGCAATCTCGTCGAGGAGAGGCTTTACGGGAGCAATGCCCTCCTTGTTGCGGCGGTCGATATTGAGCGCCAACTTGTAGAAGTCGGAAAGCTTCTGCTCGATGGTTCCAGCCTTGTAGGTCTTCTTCTTGAGCTCATCAAGGATAGAGTTGATACGCTTGTTGCTGTTCTCAGCCAACTGATCGAAACTACCATAACGGCTGTAGGCAGCAGGCAGCGGATTGTTCTTCTGCCAGCCACCGGTAGCAAACTGATAGAAATCATCAGCCGGTTTGGCTGTCTTGTCAAGGTTGCTCATGACAAGTCCCGATTTGTTCTGAGCATCAGCTGCAAAAGGCATGGCAGCGAGCATCATCATCGGAAGAATGTACTTCATTTTCATAATTGCTTTATTTATAATAATTTAATTCACTTTACTAGAACAATACTATAACCTTATTTGATAATATCAGGATGCTCTGCAAGATACATGTCGCGCAAAGGAAGGCTAAGTACGGAACAAGCCTCATTCATTGTCACCTCATGCTCTTTGCCATCAGGCAATGTAATGGTTGGATAATTGTAGAGAAAGCTCTTTATCTCAATGAAAGAATCATTGTTCACATTCATAAGACAAGCCAAATAGCACAAGCCTTCAACATCATAAGCGGTCTTTGGTTTGTTCTTGTCAATATAAGAAAACAACAAAGCCTTGTTCTTTTCCAAAAACTCTTTTCCGTGCATATCATTAAATATCTTCTGCCCTGTTTCATTCAAGGATCTAGGCGAATGCTTTCCTGAAAATACGACCTCGAAGTCCTTAAACCTTGCCATAAGCAAAGTCTTAACAGAGTTCATATCCAACTTCAAGTCATCCACATCTTCAGATAAATCATCTAGTTTCTTGTCATGTATATTCACACGCTGGATAAAGCGTCCAAACCATACGAGCATTGATAACAAAGTTACCAATCCTACCAATATACTGATCAATATTCCAATATTCTCCATATCTTAATCTTCTATTATTTATGAAATTTATGAATTCTTCACTTCCTCCAGCTCTTCTGAGAGCATCATCCAGTTCTCGTTTTCCTCATCCAGGCTCTTCATCAGCTCGGTATATTCGGTAACGAGTTCCATATTCGTAGCGTTCTCAGGCTTCATCAGGAGGGCATCAATCTCTGCCTTGCGGGTTTCGAGTTTTTCAATCTTCGTCTCGCATTCCTTCACCGCCTTCTCAGCCTTGCGAATCTTCTTCTGCTGCTCCTTGTGCTCGGCATAGCTGAGCTTTCCGGAGGATGCCTCAGAAGAATCTGCAGAGGATGATGAAGAAGAAGATGGAGAGCCGGCAGATGACATATTCTGACTTCCGACCTGATTCGCCAGCGCCTGACTGATGCTCTCGGCATTGTGGGCACGGAGATAATCGTAGATGCCACCCAGATGCTCACGTACCTTTCCACCGGCAAACTCATATACCTTATCTACCAGTCCGTCGAGGAACTCACGGTCGTGGCTCACGATGATAGCGGTGCCGTCGAATGCCTTGATGGCTTCCTTCAACACATCCTTCGACTGCATATCAAGATGGTTGGTAGGCTCATCGAGTATCAGCAGGTTCACTGGTTCGAGCAGCAGTTTGATCATAGCCAATCTACTTCTTTCACCTCCACTGAGTACCTTCACATACTTTTCTGAAGTCTCACCACCAAACATGAATGAACCAAGGAGATCGTTGATTTTCAATCGCATCTCACCAGTGGCTACACGATCGATGGTATCGAATATCGTGAGGTTTTCATCAAGGAGTTGCGCCTGGTTCTGTGCGAAATATCCTATCTGTACATTGTGTCCAATCTTGAGGTTGCCCGTAAAAGGAATCTCGCCCATGATACACTTCACCAGAGTAGATTTACCCTCACCGTTCTTACCTACGAATGCCACTTTCTCGCCACGCTTGATGGTAAGAGTCACATGGTCGAAGACGGTATGCTCGCCATAATCCTTTCTCACCTCATCGCAGATGACAGGATAATCGCCGCTACGGAGACAAGGAGGGAACTTGAGATGCATCTGCTTGGTATCCACCTCGTCCACCTCAATAGGAACGATTTTCTCCAACTGCTTGATGCGGCTCTGCACCTGTACAGCCTTGGTTGGCTTATAGCGGAAACGCTCGATGAAGTCCTTGATATCGGCTATTTCCTTCTGCTGGTTTTCGTAAGCACGGAGCTGCTGCTCACGGCGCTCGGCACGAAGTACCACATACTCATCGTATTTCACCTTGTAATCCTCTACCCTGCCACAGGTAATCTCCAGAGTGCGGTTGGTTACATTATTGATAAAGGCACGGTCGTGACTTACCAGCACCACCGCCTTGGCACTCTGCGCCAGGAACTGCTCCAGCCACTGGATACTCTCGATATCGAGGTGGTTGGTAGGCTCATCGAGGAGGAGCACATCCGGCTTCTGGAGCAGGATCTTTGCCAACTCGATACGCATACGCCATCCACCGGAGAACTCCCGGGTAGGACGGTCGAAATCTTCACGGGTGAAACCCAGACCGCTCAGCGTGCGCTCTATCTCAGCCTCGTAGTTTTCACCGCCCATCATCATATAGCGATCATGTTCCTGGGTGAATTTCTCCACGAGCTGTGCATAGCTCTCACTCTCGTAGTCGGTGCGGTCAGCCATTTCCTGCTGCATCTTGTCGAGGCGCGCCTTCATCTCGGTATTGTGGGCGAAAGCCTTTCGGGTTTCCTGCTTTACGGTGGTATCATCCTGCAGTTTCATCACCTGAGGCAGGTAGCCGATGGTGGTTTCGTTTGGGATAGCCACCACGCCGGAGGTTGGCTTCTGCAAGCCACAGAGAATCTTCAGCATCGTAGATTTGCCGGCACCGTTCTTACCTACCAGGGCAATGCGGTCGCGGTCGTTGATTACGAAGCTTACATCATTGAAAAGTGGCTTTACGCCAAACTCTACTTTCAGTCCTTCTACTGAAATCATACTATTTTACTTTGAATTTTGAACTTTGAACTTCTTTACTTTGAACTTTGAACTTTGAGCTTTGAACTTTATGATATGCTGTTTCTCAAACAACTTCTACTAATCATAAAGTTCAAAGTTCCCAGTTCAAAGTTACGGAATGAGGAGGGAGGAATCGCCGTAGCTCAGGAATCGGAAATCATGAGAGAGGGCATAATCATATACCTTCTTCCAATCACCATGCAGGAAGGCACTCACCAGGAGAAGGAGAGTGCTCTGAGGCTGATGGAAATTGGTTACCAGCATCTTCACTATCTTATAGGTATAACCCGGAGCGATGATGATCTGTGTGTTGGAATGCAAGGCTTCCAATCCGTTGCGGTCGAGATAATCGACGATTGCCTGGATAGCCTTCACCGGAGTGATGCCATCCACCAGATTGCCATCTGCCGACAACTCGTATGGATCCCACTGTTTTACATGCAAATCCTCCTCGCTTGCCTCAGGATGCTTGATGAGATGCACTCCCATATAGTAGAGACTCTCGATGGTGCGCACACTGGTGGTTCCCACGGCAATGACCTGGCACTCGTGCTTGATGAGCTTTTCCAGACTGCGACGATGAACCACGATATATTCGGTATGCATCTGATGACCTTCTATCTCAAGACTCTTCACCGGCTTGAAGGTTCCCGCTCCTACATGAAGGGTCACCTCTTCACGGTCGATGCCATGCGCATCCAGGTCCTGGAGCACCGCATCGGTGAAATGCAGACCGGCTGTTGGGGCAGCCACGCTACCCTTGATCTTGGAATATACGGTCTGATAAGTGGTCTTGTCACTTTCTTCTGTCTTGCGGTTCAGATAAGGAGGGATAGGCAACTCTCCCACTGCCTCGAGAATCTCGGCAAAGGAAACATGCTCGTTGTCCCAGTCGAAATCCACCCAATAGTTGGTGCCGCCACCCTTAGCCACCATTTCAGCCGCCTCTGTGCTGAGCGCATCTCCACGGCGCATGGTAGCAGAGAGAGTAAGCTGATGACCCTTGATTTCGAAGTCTCGCTTCAGGCTTCCCTCTTTCCATTTCTTCAGGTTACCAATCATACAGAGCCATGAGCAGTGATCCGATGTCTGGAACATCAACTCATAGTCGGTAGGTGCAGCAGGCTCCATCAGGAACACCTCGATGAGGGCTCCCGTCTCCTTGCGGAAATGCATGCGCGCCTGGATTACCTTGGTATTATTGAATACCATCATGGCACCCTTTGGCAGATATTCCGGAAGATGGAAGAACACATCGTCACTCACCTCGCCATGCTTATAGACCAGCAGTTTGCTGTGGTCGCGCTGTGAGATAGGAAACTTGGCGATGCGCTCATCTGGCAAATCGTAATTATAATCGCTTATCTTAATATGTTTTGTATCCATTATGTTTTATTTATTGTATTCTTTTATATAGAGTTTATTAAACGAAACCAGCCATAACAACACTTCTTGTCACTACATATACCAATGTGAGCATTAAAATGACCATTGCCTTATCGATGTCATCATGATCGTATCCTGTACTGGTATACTGGTTGGAGATATAATTAATCTTTGGAGAGATCCGAAGATAAATCTTGTAATAAAGTAGATAGACCAGAATGCCAACGATGATACCGATAATCATGCCGCAAAGAATATCTGAAGGGTAATGTACACCCAGATACAATCGCGTCCAACAGTTTATGAGAGACCATATTACCAGTGTTATCGTGAGCATTTTACTACGGATAAGTAAGGAGAAGAAAACAGCCAGCGACATCGTATTGGCAGCATGTGCAGAGCAGAAGCTATAACCCTTCAGACGGATATCGTCCACAACCTGCACCATATACTTGAATGTAGGATCATTTGAAGGTCTCCATCTCTCAGCCAGCTGTTTGATGATGCCGTCAACCAGTCCATCAGCAAATAGAACGCAGAAGATTGCGCTTCCCACCACCAGGGCTATCTGCCCCATCGTCTCATTGTTGCGCATAACAACAAAAAAGAGCATGACGTAGAGTGGTATCCACGTCAGGCCCGATGTTAATATCTGTACCATCTGGTCAAGCATGATGTTGTCGCTACCATTGAAAAGGCTCAACACCTGCATGTCCATGTCTTGTATTTTACTGAAATCCATTATATTTCCTCTATATGTTTGGTTTCTATCCAACCTTCTCTGCCATCAGCAACACGAATGCCTCGCCATCCATTTATTGTCTTGTCGGTAATATCCACCCGGGTTCCTTCATGCAGGACAAACAAGTCAGCACTTTGTTTGGCGGGTGTCTTCTTGATATTTACCGATGGTTCCATAATGATGGCACCCGTCCTGTTTATCTGAACCTGTTTCTGCTGATAGGCAAACAGATTACTTATCAGGAAGGAAATCAGGAAGAACAAGCCTCCGAAAAATCCTATCTTACGCATGAAGAGCTGAGGTCCAAAGAGATAAACCAATACGAGTATCAACGCCATGATGATACTGAAGATTCCAATCTTTGCCCAATTGTCTACACTCGTGTAGTTGACAAGCATCCTGTACCATGTGACGAAGAACATTTCTGATGCCGGTGTAATCTTGTCAATGGTCTTGCTTCTTGCAAACTGGAGATTGAAATTGATGTCCTCATCTCCTGGGGCGTATAAGTGAGCACGCTCATAGTTGAGCACAGCCTTCGTGATATTGTCTGTACGGAAATAAGCATTGCCGAGATTATAATAGATGGCAGCAGATGCCCTGGTCTTCAATATCTCCTCGTAATCACGAATCGCTTGCTGATAATTGCCTTTCTGATACTCTGTATCTGCATTCTGTTTGGTGATGGCACCAGCCTCAAGAGTGAAGCCAAGCATCATTGCCAGAAGCATGATGAGGGAATATCCGTTGCGATTGGTCTTGCGCTTCTTACGTGCCATATTGATTGCATTCTCTATTTCCATGATTCCTGTTATTGCAGCATTGAATGTATGATTCATATTACCCACTGAATCGCCTGGTGCATAACGCTCGAATTCACACTCATCAATAGCAGTAGTAAACTTCTTGATGGTATCTTCGTCTACGTTGTGAGAAATCATTTTCTCGCGGATGTTCTCACGATTCAGCTTTTCTACAGGTATATTCAGTTTGTAACTGATATATCCCCATAAAGCACGTAATACTTCATCATAAAACTCTCCCTGTTTGTGCTTTACCATCAAGAGATGAGCTTTCTTCAAGCGCTTGGTTGCCATCTTCTTTGCCTTGTTGGAGCGCATCTTGACGATGTCGGCATTTTCCATAGCTCTGCGATGGAAGATGATAATCAATGCGATGAAAGCAAGCAGAGGAATCAACAGACAGATCCAATAGCTTGCGCTGCCATAAAACAAGTCGTTGATGTTCTGGTGACAGTCTTTGCCGAGCTTCAGGGTATGAATGTCCTTGTCTTTGTTGAAATCAGCACCTTCATTGCTGCTGCTTGAGCCGTCACCCTTATCAACCTTGATGGTGAATGGTTGAGTCTTGATGGTCTTATACCTGGATGATGATGTATCATAATAGGTAAATTCGATGGCTGGTATGGTATACTGACCTTGATTGCGAGGTACCGCAAGGAAGTCGTAAATCATATTGCCCTCCAGACCATTGGAAGTAAGTCGGGTTTTGTCTGTTATTTTTGCATCATACTGATCGAAGTCTTTCGGGAATTCGATAATAGGCTGTTTCAGCAGCTTCAGGTTTCCGATACCTCCTACAACCACACGTATATTGATAGGTTCGCCGGCTTTTACTTCTTTCTTGTCGATAGTGGCAGAAATATTAAACTTACCTACTCCGCCTGAGAAATCAGCAGGACGTTGAGGTAATGGGTCAACCGAAATGGTAATACCCGGAGCCTTGATATCCTTGTGGACCTCAACATAGCCGGAACCTCCATTAAAGAAAGCTTCCATAGGGTCGACATTGCGGTTTTGCTGGACAACGATTCCCTTGAAATTGATGGAAGGTATTTCCAGCTTTCCTGTCATCTGTGGATACATGACGTATTGACTCCAGGTCACGCATTTGTATGGTCGGCCGTTGACCATCTCTGTATGGAACTGCTTCTGTTGAGGAAGCGGAACTTCCTGAGTATGAAAACCTTTCAAATCAGGCATCTTACCCTCCAGTTGGGTAAGTTCAACCAGAGTATAAACCTTATAAGTCAGCAAGATAGGTTCTTGTTCTGTGACATGTTTCTTGTTGGCAGAAACCTTGATGAAGAGGTCGCTGCCAGAAATGCTGGAACCAGCCTGTCGCATATGAGGTTCATCATTATCATTTCTGCCATGCATCTTGGTAGAACCATTAGGATTATGGGCAGCCTGTCCGGTAACATTAATCTTAACAGCGCGGGATGCCAGTTTTTTTCCCCCTACAAGGACCTGGGAAGAACCGATGGTGAAAACACCATTCTTGGCTGCATAAAGCGTATAAGTAATCGTTACGGAAGAAGATGATGATGTATGTCCGTTTATCATCTGATAACTGGACTGTTGCGATGTATATGGACCTGCAATGACCTCCAGCCCGTTCGGCACGTTTCCCATGCGGAATTCCTCCACGTCGCGTGCATTGATGGTATACGCAACACGGAAGTTTTCACCTGCCGCTACATGGGATGGAGCCGATACTTTCAGGTGTTGGGCAACAGCATTTATGCTGACGCTCATCAGTATCATCAAGATGATAGTAAACCTACCTATATGTTTCATATTTATTATCTAATTACAAATTATATTCTTTATCTTACAAATGAATATCTAAAGAGACAGAGCTACCAGTTTTTGTCATATACCTTTCGGCGTGGCTGGCTCATTGCCTTCTGCATCTTGCGCTTCGTAGCTTTCTCTTGCTGGATAGCAGCGTTCAAGAGCTGTTCGGCATTGTCGCGACTCATTTTTTCCTGATTCTGCTTGTTCTTGTCAGAATTATTCTTGTTCTGATTCTTGTTTTGCTTATCTTTGTTTTGGTCGTTCTTATTTTGCCCGTCCTTATTTTTGTTCTTGTCGTTCTTCTTGTCCTTGTTTTTATCGTTTTTATTCTTGTCCTTATTGTTCTTGTTATTTTGATTCTGCTGGTTGTTCTTGAGCAACTTTTTGCAGAGGGCAAGATTATAACGAGTCTCATTGTCTTGAGGGTTGCATCTTAAAGCCATCTTGTAATACTCGATGGCCTGTGCATATTCCCGGTGGTTTTGCATCACCACTCCCATATTGTGATAGCTCTTGGAGCGGCGGAAGATATTGCTCTCCAATTGTGCAGCATTACCAAACTGAACCATTGCCAGTGAATCTTTCTGCTGAGCCAGCAAGGCGCAGCCAAGGTTATATATCGCCTGCGGATTCTTCTGATTCTTGAAGATAGCCTTGCGATATTGGGTCTCAGCAGCTGCCCACTTCTGGGACTTGAAAGCCCTGTTTCCCTGGCGTATCAAGTTGCGGTCGGTTTGTGCGACAGCGTTTGTCCCACCTACCAACAGAAAAGCTACCGTTACTATTATATAATGTATATAGTTCATATCTTATATCATTTCTTCAAATCTTTCTTAAAGAACTTGATGTTCCTGAGCATCGGATTCTTCACTTCCATCATGCAGACCTCAACGAGGAGCAAGAGAATAATCAAGATTCCTACAGCCTGGAACTGTTCGTCATAAGCACTGTAGATGACACTGGTCATATCCCCTTTCTGCAATTTAGCCAAGTCATCGTTGAGCGCTTTTTCTGCATCGCTAGTATTATCTACATGGATATACTGTCCTTTGCCAGCCTGTGCCAATTCGCGGCACATCTGCTCATTCAAGGCGGTCATTACCGTATTGCCGGCATTATCTGTCAGATAAGAGCCGTCTCCCATAGGGATTGGAGCACCCTTGGCGTTACCGATACCCAGGATAAACACGTTGATGCCTTTCTTGTTGGCCATCTGGGCTGCATCCTGAGCACCCACCTCATGGTTCTCACCATCAGTTATCACGATGATAGCCCTACCGATGTTTTCCTGCTGGGTGAAACTCTTTGAGGCAAGACTGATAGCCTGGGCTATGTTGGTGCCTTGAGTTTGTATCAAGCTTGGCGAAATGTTCTGCAGGAACATCTTGGCAGAAACATAGTCGCTGGTGATAGGCAACTGCACGAAGGCATCGCCCGCGAAGACGATAAGACCAATCTTGTCGTTGCTGAAGTTATCTACCAGATTCTCTATCAGCATCTTGCTCTTGTCGAGACGGGATGGTGCCACATCTTCTGCCAGCATGGAATTGGAAATGTCCAGACAGATCATAGTCTCAATTCCGTTGCGCTTGTCGTGAGAAACCTTGCTACCCATCTGCGGACGCGCCACCATCACGATAAGTAATGCCAGGGCTGCAAGCATCAGCACGAATTTCACCGTTGGGCGGTATTTGGATATGTCGGGCATCAGCTGTTTGAGCAACTCAGGGTCTCCCAGTCTTCTCAGTTTTGCCTTTCTTTTTCTCCAACCGATAAAGCGTACCAGTATGAGTACCGGGATTATCCATAGAAGCCAGAGAAATATAGGATCTTCAAATCTTAACATTGTTCTATATATTTATGGTATTCTTCTGAGCCAAGTAATGCGCAGCAAAATCTCCAGGAGCAATACCAGGAGTGCTGCCAAGGCAAAAGGCTGATAAGCCTCATAGCGTTTGGCATAATGCTTCACATTGAATTTTGACTTCTCCAGTTTGTCGATATCTTGATAAATCTTCTTCAACTCCGCATTGTTGGTAGCACGATAGAAGTTACCGTCTGTGGTTTGCGCAATGTCGCGCAGGGTCTGCGTGTCAATTTCTACAGGAATATTGACATATTGCACGCCACCAGCCACGGGCATTGGGTATGGAGCCACCTTGTTGGTTCCCACGCCGATGGTGTAAACACGGATGCCATAGCTCTTGGCTATTTCGGCAGCTGTCATAGGCGATATGTCGCCCATATTGTTACTACCATCCGTCAAGAGAATCACCACCTTGCTCTTAGACTTGGAATCCTTCAATCGGCTTACTGCATTTGCCAAACCCATACCTACAGCTGTACCATCATCGATGAGTCCGCGGGCTGCAATATCAGTTCTGGTATCTTGCAACAGACGCAGCAGACTGGCATGATCGGTAGTCATTGGACATTGGGTGAATGCTTCACCGGCAAAGATGGTCAAGCCGATATTGTCGGTAGGACGACCTGAGATAAACTCATTTGCCACATCCTTAGCCGCTTCCATTCGGTTTGGCTTCAGGTCTTCAGCAAGCATGGAGGTTGATACGTCCATAGCAAGCATGATGTCAATTCCCTCCACAGTCTTGTTGTCCCAAGAATTATGAGTCTGTGGGCGAGCCATAGCACACACAATGAGCACGAAGGCGATGCATCTCAGTACCATAGGCAGATGGATGAGTCGCACTCGAAGACTCTTTGGCGCATACTGATACATTCGGGTATCGCTCATGCGCATAGTTGGCTCACTTTTCTTTCTCCCAAGGAAATACCATAAGATATAAGGTATCAGCAACAGGAGTAGCAGAAAATATGCTTTACTTGCAAATTCCATTTCTTATAACATTAATTGTTTTGCATCACTATGATGATTTTACCTATAAGTGATGATTTTACATCAACAGCATGACAACTTGATAGATGATATAGCCAAAGATAGCAACAGCGCTGAAGCCACCAATCCAAAGCAGCGTTTTGATGAGGCGGCGTTGCTGCTGAGACTTCTGGTCCTCGCTGCTGAGCGTAGGCACAATTTTCTCTTCCTTAGGCAGCTCATTGGTCTTCGTCTGGTCGATGAAGTTAATTGCATTTACCAGGTTGGCATCATTTTCATTCATCGGAATCTCGTATTTGGCGAACTTGACGAGGTCGGCTGTTGAGAAGAGCATTCTCAATTCGTCTATCATCTTCTGGTCGCCAGAAGCACGCAGGTTCTCAATGATTTCAGTACTGGTCATCTCCATGGCATTGAAACCAAACCGGTTTACTATATATTCACGCAGCGCATTGGTAAGGTGAGTATAGTACTCCTTCTGTGTTTCCTGGTTCGATGTACTGTGATGCTGTTTGATGTCGTTAATCTCTTTCAATGCCTTCTCATGGGCAGGCACACGTTTGATGATACGGATGCGGGCAATGATAGGCTTGTTCTTCTTCAATCGGTTGCGCAGATAGAGCATTGCTCCACAGACGATTAACAGCAGAAAGCTCAACCAAAAGGCGAAGCTCCACTCACTCCAGAGGAAGGGATTCTCCTGCACCGTCTTGGGAGGATAGAACTGATTGGGATGAACCGTATCCACGGGTACTGTGAGCACCTTCAGAGCCAATGGGTTGCCGTGGCAGTTCTTACCGTCTATCTTCACATTGAGTGCCGGGATGGCATACACCTTCTCATCAAAAGATGTGATGGTATAGTCGCGGCTTACCACCATCTGATCGTCACCTACATGCATGGTGTCGCCCTTGCTCTGCTCCACCACCTCAACGCCTGGAACTATCTGGGCCTGAGGCTTGAAGGACGGCATCACCACCTTGGCTCCCTTTCGGGCTGTAGCCTTGAGGTGCAGGATGGTCTGCTGTCCGATAAGCATCTGCAAAGAATCGATGCGCTGTTCCACTGTCTGGCTGAAAGCCAAACCAGAACAGCCCATCAGAGCCATTGTCAATATGATATTCTTAATTTTCAACATTGTTGCTTTACTTTGAACTTTGAGCTTTGAACTTTGAACTTTATGATTGGTAAAGCCGTAGAATTCTTCACTCTTCACTTAACTCATCCTCTTTGCTTGAACAGCGCCAGGAGCGACTTCGAAAAGTCCTCGTTGGTTGCTACTGATGTCCAATCCACCTTGCTTTTGGCAAAGAGCTGGCGCAAGTTGTCCTGACGTCGGAACCAGTTCTGTGCATGAGCCACTCTCAGCTTCTTGGAACTGGTGTCGATATACATCTCATGCCCAGTCTCTGCATCCATTACTTTCAGCAATCCTACGTCAGGCAATTGTTTGGCTCTCGGGTCATATACCTGAATGCCCACCACATCATGCTTCTGGTTGGCAATCTGCAAGGCATGCTGATAATCCTTCTGGTCGTAAAAGTCACTGATGAGGAAAGCCGTACAGTGGCGTTTCATCACGCGTGTGAAGTATTCCAAGGCACAGCCTATATTGGTGCGCTGGCTCTGAGGATGGAAGTCGAGCATTTCTCTGATGATATAAAGAATATGCTTTCTACCCTTCTTAGGTGGAATATATTTCTCTATTCTGTCGGAAAAGAAGATGACACCTATCTTGTCGTTGTTCTGGATGGCACTGAAAGCCAAGGTGGCAGCTATCTCGGTTGCCAGGTCGCGCTTCATCTGGCGCATCGTACCAAAGTCGAGCGAGCCACTCACATCCACCATCAACATCACAGTAAGCTCTCGTTCCTCTTCGAACACCTTGACGAAAGGACGATGAAAACGTGCCGTGACATTCCAGTCGATGTCTCTCACGTCGTCACCATACTGGTATTCGCGCACCTCGGCAAAGGCCATACCCCTGCCCTTGAAGGCAGAATGGTACTGACCGGCAAAGATGTTCTGGCTCAATCCGCGAGTCTTGATCTCAATCTTCCGAACTTTCTTTAAGATATCTTGTGTATCCAACTTATTACTTTGAACTTATTTACTTTGAACTTTGAACTCCTTTACATTGAGCTTTGAACTTTGAACTTTGAACTTTATGATTAGCTAAGCAAATGAATTCTTCACTCTTCGTTCTTCACTCTTCACTCTTCACTTACTTCATCAAGGTACTTCCACCTTGTTGATGATGCGGCTTACGATTTCCTCGCTGGTTACTTCGCTAGCCTCAGCCTCGTAAGAGAGACCGATACGATGGCGGAGCACATCGTGAGCCACAGCACGGACATCTTCAGGAATCACGTAACCACGGTGCTTGATGAAAGCATAGGCGCGGGCAGCCTTGGCAAGTGAGATGCTGGCACGAGGACTACCGCCGAAGGTAATCATGTCCTTCAGGTCGCCCAAACCATAACGGTCAGGATAACGGGTAGCGAAGACGATGTCGGCTATATACTGCTCAATCTTCTCATCGATATACACCTCGTTTACAATGCTGCGGGCCTTCAGGATTTCTTCTGCTGTCGTTACAGGAGTAACCGTTGGCAGACCGCCCTGAATATTCTCGCGGATGATGAGCTTTTCTTCCTCGATAGTAGGATAGTCAATGATGACCTTGAGAAGGAAACGGTCCACCTGAGCTTCAGGAAGCTGATAGGTTCCCTCCTGTTCTACCGGGTTCTGTGTTGCCATTACCAGGAACGGATTTGGCAATTTAAATGTCTGTTCGCCGATGGTAACCTGATGTTCCTGCATTGCCTCGAGCAAAGCACTCTGTACTTTGGCTGGAGCACGGTTGATTTCATCTGCCAGAACGAAGTTGGCGAACACCGGACCACGCTTTACATGGAAGGCTTCGTCTTTCTGAGAATAGATCTGTGTTCCCACCACGTCGGCTGGCAACAAATCTGGTGTAAACTGTATGCGGCTATAGTCTGCACTTACTAACTGTGACAATGTTTTGATTGCGAGAGTCTTCGCCAAACCAGGCACACCTTCAAGCAAGATGTGACCGTCAGAGAGAAGACCGATGAGAAGACAGTCAACAAGGTGTTTCTGACCTACGATGACCTTGTTCATGCCCATTACCAAATTGGTAACAAACTGACTCTGTTGTTCAATCCGGATGTTCAACTCACGGATATCAATAGCTTCTGCCATAATTCTTATAATATTATTTTACGTTTTATTCTACTTTTTACGATGAATTAGGGTGCATATCTACACCCTCCCTCTTAAATCAAACGCAAAAGTACTGAATTATGGGGACAAAAGCGAATAATGCTAACTAAATAATATTAAAAATGTTTCACAAAAGCTATTTTTAGAAACTTTTAATGAAACCCTTCCTATATATGGAATCTTTCTTTCAATAAAATGTCATATTTAGGAAGGGCTGGATGATATAAGTAACCTTAGCGATTACGATGTTTCATATACCAGGGATGTACGACGAAATTATACAGGACAAGTGACAGACCTGTAAATATCATGCCTGGAACAAGCACTTCGTGAACGGTTGGGTTGAAGATGACGTTATTGACGCCCGGAACTTGCTTGTAAGCATTTTCCAAAAACATAAAACCTATCGCAATACCTAATGATAACCCAAATTCCCATGCCAGAAAGAAGGAACTGGTACTGGTGCCACGCTGACAATGCTTGGCCAGCTTGATGTAGAAAAGCAGAAATCTGCTACCGATCACACCTATTCCCATACCTAGCAGCAAGGGCACAAGCACCTCTACGGCAAAATCCTGGTCGTTTAATGAAATGAATTCGGCTGCTCCCATTAATACCAAGCCCACGAGAGCCTGACTCTTCAAGTCGGCATCAGCAAAGACATATTTCTCTGCAACAATAGCCATCAGCAGTCCTAACAGAAACATCAGGTAAACCGTCAGGTTATGAGGAATGGCAAAATACATTCCTGCGCCTATCAATATGAGTACAATGTTGATGAACAGCGGGATGCCTTGTGGCAGGAAGAAACGGTCGTAACTGAAAAGCGGCAAGTGCTCAGAGGGAGCCTTGAAGGGGAACTTTACCAGCGATACAAGTACGAAAGCTCCAAGGGCCAACAGGGAAGCTACCGGGAAGATAAGGTGCATGTCTGAAAAATCATCAACAAGCCAAACTATAATTGGTCCCGTGGCAATAGATAGTCGGGCGAACCAGGAGGTGATATAATTCGCTTCGGTGCGCTGGAAAGACTCGCAAGTGTCAATTACCAACGTGCTGGTCAGGGCCATTTGTGCGAGTCCTAAGAATGCGCCCTGTACTACTCGTGTTGCTACAAGAACTCCAAAGCCGAACTTGATGTTCCAGAAGGTCTCCAGATAATAGAGTGCAACGAGACTGATTGCCACGCAACAGATAGAAACCAGACATACTCTGTTGCGGCGATAGCGTTGCAGGAGATAGGAACAGAAGCCACCCAGAAGGAATAAACCAAAGCCGTAAGCACCTACTACAACTCCTATCTGCCAGTAACGATAACCTTCAATGGTCATAAAATAAGGTATGCCGATGATGAGCATGCAGACACTCGTCATCAGAAGCAGGTTGGCAAAACAGAGTCTCCAGAAGTCCCGATGCCATAATTTAATATGTATGGGCGTGTTTTGTGTATCCATAACCAAAAACTTTATGAACTATATGACGCTAAAATGTAGAGAGGAGGCTTAATAGCTCTCCTCTATGCTTGGATATTCTGTACTCTTAACGGCGTCGATGTATGCCTTCACACCCTTCTGCATCTCCTCGCCTACCTGGGCGAAGTGGCGCAGGAACTTTGGTTTGAAGCCTTGGGTCATACCAAGAGCATCAGCATAGACCAGAACCTGTCCGTCGCAACCGTTGCCGGCTCCGATACCGATAGTTACGGCTTTCACCTGTCGTGTTACTTCAGCCGCCAATTTAGCTGGAACCTTTTCCAGAACAATGGCGAATACGCCAGCCTTATCAAGAGCGACAGCATCGCTGATGAGCTTCTGAGCCTCAGCCTCATCCTTGGCACGGATACCATAACCGCCAAACTTGTTGACGCTCTGTGGAGTGAGTCCCAAATGACCATGCACAGGAATGCCGGCGTCTACCAGAGCCTTGACAGTATCAGCGATTTCGATGCCGCCCTCCAGCTTGAGTGCGTCTACTCCTGTTTCCTTCATCATGCGGCAAGCATTGCGAAGAGCCTCTTCCTTGCTGATCTGATAGCTGCCGAAAGGCATATCGCATACCACGAAGGCATGCTTGCAGGCACGAGCCACGCTGCGGGCATGGTAAATCATCTGGTCAACAGTAATTGGCAAAGTATCTGCATTTCCAGCCATTACATTGCTGGCAGAATCGCCAATCAGGATGCTGTCGATGCCAGCGGCATCCAGAATGCCTGCAGTCGTAAAGTCGTAAGCTGTAAGCATTGTAACCTTCTCGCCTGCTGCTTTCATTTCAGCAAACGTCTTGGTTGTAATTTTCTTTTTGTCAGTAGATAAATATCCCATGATTATTATATTATCTTTTTCTGTATTTATTACTTCTTGTTTTCTTCTACAACTTTCACTAAGTCGGCAAATGTAAAGCCGGTATAATCGGCAATTACATAGTCGCTAAATGGCTCAATCGACTCCTTAGAATTGGTAGTGGAAAGTCCGAGGGTGAATGCACCTGCAGCACGTACAGCCTTCAAGCCGTTGAAGCTGTCTTCCAGTCCTACGCACTCTTCCGGCTTGGCATCAAAGCATGCTGCGCCCTTCAGGTAGCAGTCCGGATCCGGTTTGCTCTTGGCGAAGTCTTCGCTGGTCAATACACGGTCAAAGTAGCCTTTGAATTCCGGGTGCTGTCTGTAGACATTCTGCATCTTCTGGACGTTGCTACTCGTTACTACAGCGCACTTTACGCCATTCTGCTTCAAGTCTTTGATGAAGTCTTCGAAGCCAGTGATGTAAGGGTACGACATATTCTTCTCAAATTCATTGAGACGAGTAGTAATCTTATCCTGTTCTGACTTTACATCGGTATAACCTTTGATATGAGCAAAAACAGAATCTTCAGAGAAGTACTTATCATAAATCTGTACTAATGTCTGTCCTTTGATGCGGTACTCGAAATCTGGAATTTCCGGATGATATTCACGTCCAATCATACCCCAGAAGATGGAATACTGTGATTCGGTTTCGAACACTACGCCATCCAGGTCAAATAAAGCAGCCTTTATCATATTAACTATTCTATAATATCTGTTATGTTTTACAATCTGATAGAGTCGGACAAGCAGTTTTTATGCAATTTTCTGCTCTACAACATCTTTTTCGGGTGCAAAGGTACACATTTTTTTAATAAGTCGAGTCCAAAATCTAAATAAATATATAAAAAAAGCTATATAATTTTGTTTTGTCCTTTAATTGCGTTAACTTTGCACCTTAATATATTAAAAGATTCACTTAAATAAGTAATATAAACGAAAGATAATAGAAGGATGAACATCATAGAGAAATATTTCACCCATCTTACTGATGAGCAGAAAAAGCAGATAGCAGCGCTCGATGAGCTGTATCGTGACTGGAACAACAAGATCAATGTCATCAGCCGTAAGGATATTGACAACCTTTATGAGCACCATGTGCTTCATTCCATGGCAATAGCCAAGGCCATCAATTTCCGTCCTGGTACAGAAATCCTTGATTTCGGATGCGGTGGCGGTTTTCCTGGTATTCCGCTTGCCATTCTCTTTCCTGAATGCAAATTCAAACTCATTGATGGAACCGGCAAGAAGATTCGCGTGTGCAATGAGGTGGCTTCTGCCATTGGCTTGAAGAATCTTGTGGCTGAGCACTTGCGTGGTGAGGATGAGAAAGGAAAGTATGATTTCGTGGTAAGCCGTGCTGTGATGCAGTTGCCTGACCTGATGAAAATCATCAAGAAGAATTTCAAGAAGAAGGGACAGAACGCTCTGCCTAATGGCTTGATTTGCCTGAAGGGCGGCAATCTGCAGGAAGAGCTCAAGGATTACCGCAACGTGGCAGAAATCACACCGCTCAGCACCTTCTTCGAGGAAGAATGGTTCAAGCAAGACAAGCAGCTCATCTATGTTCCGGCGTAGAAGTGAAGAACGGAAGTGAAGAGTGAAGAACGAAGAGTGAAGAATTCAATAGCCTTTACTAATCATAAAGTTCAATGTTCAAAGCTCAAAGTTCAAAGTAAAGAAGCTCAAAGTTCAAAGTAAAGGAATTCAATGTTCAAAGTAAATAAAGTAAAATGTTACATATAGAAAGATTTCAAGTCAACATGTTGCAGGAGAACTGCTATGTTGTAAGTGATGAGACCAAGGAATGCGTCATCATCGACTGTGGAGCGTTCTATCCTGAAGAGCGCAATGCCATCACCCAATATATCCGTAAGAACGAACTGAAGCCGGTTCATCTGCTCGTTACCCATGGCCATCTTGACCACAACTTCGGCAACGACATCATCTATAAGGAGTTTGGCTTGAAGCCGGAAGTGGCTCAGGGCGATGAGAAGCTGATGAAGGGGCTGGCCCATCAGGCAGAGACCTTCTATCAGATGCAGCTGGATACGAAGTTCCCTCCTATCGGTCATTTCTTCGAGGAAGATGAAATCATCAAGTTCGGCAGCCATGAGTTCAAGGTTATTGAGACTCCTGGTCACAGCAACGGTTCCGTCACTTTCTATTGCGAGGCTGAGCATGTTGCGTTTACCGGCGATACCCTCTTCAAGAGTTCTATCGGCCGTACCGATTTCCCTGGTGGCAGCATGTTCCGAATCATCAACAGCCTGCGCCATCTGGGTATGCTCCCTGATGAAACAAAGGTGCTTCCTGGTCATGGCGATGCTACCAGCATTGGCGAGGAACTGGCGCACAATCCTTACATGGACCGATAATTTTAACCAGAGAATCAGAAATTGAAAAAGAATAATACAGAGAAGATCATTCTTGGAATTGACCCGGGAACCAACGTGATGGGCTATGGTGTGATACGCATCATGGGCAATAAGGCTGAGTTGGTGGTGATGGGTGTCATCGACATGCGCAAGGAGAAGGATCCCTATCTGCGACTCGGCAAGATATTCGAGCGGGTTACAGGCATCATCGATTCTTATCTCCCTGACGAGATGGCGATTGAGGCTCCCTTCTTTGGAAAGAACGTGCAGTCGATGCTCAAACTGGGTAGAGCCCAGGGAGTTGCCATCGCTGCTGCCATCCATCACGATGTGCCCATCCATGAATATGCTCCTCTGAAAATCAAAATGGCGATTACCGGGCAGGGACAGGCTTCCAAGGAACAGGTGGCGGGCATGCTGCAAAGGATGCTGCACATCAGTGACGAGGATATGCCGAAATTCATGGATGCTACGGATGCCTTGGGTGCAGCTTATTGTCATTTCCTGCAAATGGGCAAGCCAGAAACCAATGCCCGGCATTATAGCAGCTGGAAGGATTATGCTTCGAAAAATCAAGCAAGGGTTGCTGGCAGCGCCCCTGTGACGGGACCGAGAGCCCAGTTGATGGCTGCTCTCAACCGTACAACACATAAATAATTTTGATTATAAAGATATAAGAAGATGCAAACAATTATCAAAATAGAAAATGGCGTTACGCGTATGCCAGAATGGCGTATGGCTGAGCCTGTCAATTTTGAGGCTTGTGAAGGTGAACATATTGCCATCGTAGGTCCTAATGGAGGTGGAAAATCTATGTTTGTGGATATGATAGTGGGTCGCCATCCTCTGGTAATGCATGATCCATATTATGATTTCTCACCGAGCAACAAGCCGATGGTGAGTGATAATATCAAATATATTACTTTCCGAGATACCTATGGCGGTGATAATGACCGCACTTATTTCTTGCAGCAGCGCTGGAACCAATTGGAGATAGATGAGTCCACTCCTATTGTCAGAGACAAACTGGAGGAAGCTTATCAGATGGCTGGAGAGGATACGCCAGAGCGACGTGCCCTGCAAAAGCACATTTATGAACTCTTCCACATGGAGCATTTGCTCGACAAATATACGATACTTTTGTCCAGTGGAGAGTTGAGAAAATTCAAGCTGGCTTCTACCCTCTTCGCAGAACCACGCGTGCTGATCATGGATAATCCGTTTATCGGACTTGATGCAGATACCCGTGATCAGTTGAAAGAGCTTCTGAAAACACTCTCTTCGGAACGTGCGCTGCAAATCATTCTGGTCTTGAGCAAGAGCGATGATATTCCTGATTTCATCACCCACGTAGTGGAAGTGAAGGATATGAAGACGTATCTTATTCATCCTTTACCTACACAGCGGATGAAGCAGGACAGAAGCTGCTGAGCAATCGAGTAGATTCTTCCAGTGGATTCTCTTTCAGG